>ULTJ01039841.1_pt1 | contig 26168 bp, 23 predicted proteins | sample 1957491 | NCBI WGS metagenome assembly ULTJ01 (sample SAMEA4835731, study PRJEB28245) | human gut metagenome | biome: gut microbiome; material: fecal sample | place: Denmark | collected 2008 | reverse complement strand
AGCCATACCGGCGAGTGTAATAATCTCCGAAGCGGGGTTTCCTAGTACATGCGCACCGAGCAGAGTATCGTCTTCCGCCAAGAGAAGTTTGCAAACGCCATTGACGCCTTCATTCTCCGCCACGAAACGGCCGGAATAGGCCATCGGCAATTTAACGGCACGATAGGCAACGCCTTTTTTCTGCAAAGATTCTTCCGTCTCTCCTACTCCTGCTATTTCAGGGTTGGTATATACCACACCGGGGATGGCACGGTAGCTCATCGCGTCGTTTTTCCCTATTATAGTATGTATAGCTACTTCGGCTTCGCGCACAGCGGTATGTGCCAGGAGGGAGAAACCGGTCAGGTCACCACAGGCATATACGCCCGGCACGGAGGTTTGCATCTGTTCGTTGACGCGGATATTGCCCCGTTCCGTCTTTTCCAGATTCAGGTTTTCGAGACCGGAACCTTTCGTTACAGGGCGGCGGCCTACACTCATCAACAGTTTCGCGGCAACAACGGAGCCGGGGCCGTCAGCGGTTTCATAATTCACTTGTATCGGCGATTGCCGGCTTTCATCTTCATCCTGAACTTGTTGCAGGACAGATACAACCTTCGTATTCAGCATGAACTTAATTCCCCGCTTAGCATATTCGGCACGGAGCATAGCGGAAAGTTCTTTATCCATGCCGCCGAGGATTTCATCGAGCATTTCAATAACCGTCACCTGCACGCCCAGGCTATTAAAGAAAGAAGCGAACTCCATACCGATGACCCCACCACCGATGATGGCGAGCGAAGCAGGAAGTTCTTTATTATCCAATGCGTCACGGTGGGTCCAGTAGGGCACTGAATCTACTCCCGGAATGGGCGGAATGAATGTTTCCGAACCGGTGCAGAGCAGCAAGTTCTCACATTCGTATGTTTCTTCGCCACACAGGATGTGGTTCCTGTCTATTATAGTAGCTTCACCGGTCACGATGGCCACATTGTGAGCAGTCAGTTTGCCCTTAACACCTAAAACGAGTTTCCGCACCACTTTCTGCTTGCGGGCGATAATCTTGGGCAAATCAAATGATACTTCCGGCACATTGACCGCATACTTTGCTGCATGACGTGCACCGTCATACGTTTTGGCCGAATATAATAAAGTCTTGGTGGGAATGCAGCCTTCATTCAGGCACACTCCGCCAAGACTTTGTTTCTCAAACAACACGACACTCAGTCCTGCCTTTCCGGCAGCCTCGGCAGCCGTATATCCCGCAGGTCCTCCACCAATAATGGCAACTTGATATTTCATAGATTCCGGGTTAATTATTAATTTGTGTGCAAGTTAGTAAAAAAACATCTTATTCCCGAATAAAAGATAGGTCTTTCTTTAGAAAGAATTATCTTTGCCGCGTAGCATTTCCTTAAAACCTGTACCGAATAGACATTAATTAAACGACAATCGACATGAGAATACCTAAATCATTTCAACCTCTCTTCGTATTCATACTTTTCTTCGGCCTGCTGACAGCATGTAACGATGACGACGACGAACGAATCTCCCCCATTCAAGAAACCATTATAGAAGGGGATGCTTCCTCTTTGCAGATAGACATGACCCGCAGCAACTGGCGGATTGCTTCCGTGACCAGTCTTGACGGCTTCGTCATTGCGGATGAACGCAACACGCCTTTACAATTGGAAGGGCTGGGAAGTTTACAGCACAGTTACTTCGTCATTAAACGTGATAAAGAAAACGCGCTTACCATCGAACTGCAAGAGAACTTCGACAAGGAGGAACGCGGTTTCATCATCAACCTTGAAATAAATACGGGATTTTACAAGGAACAAATCATTGTACGCCAAAAACAATGCACCAGTTTCTATAAGTTGGAATCCATAACCTACAGTGTGGGGGAAGGCGACGGAGTGGAAGAAGCCGAATCACAGCCTTGGGGAATGAATGTATACGACCATACCAGTAATAATGGTGAGACTGTAAAGACTACTTTTTGGCCATTCTATGACGCACATATCATCTACAGCTTCCATACTGAAAAAGAATCTCCTTTTAAATGGATAGACCCTGAAGAGGGCATTTACGTAGATATGCCGAAGCATATATCAAACGGAGAAATCATTTATGAAACAGAAAAACGGAAATATGGCAGTTGGCTGACAACGTACGACAGCGAACTGAAAGAGAGAACAGTCAAAGTGGACCAGGTTAACCAAAAAAAGAATATCTATTCTGCCGATATTTACTACAAACAACTGAAATTGAGCTATATCATGACCCTATCCCGCGAGGGCAATGACGTAAAGAAAGTCTTCAAAGGAAAATTGGTAAAAAAATACCCATACGACTGTTCGCCGATACAACATAGGGTAGAAGACCTTGGAGAAGATTAACGCCTCAAACAAGACCCTACTTCTTCCTTGCTTACTGCCGGAGACTGCCCTCCGGCAATTTTGCGACACACAAGCTTTCCCACCGCCAGTGCATTATCTTGCGTAGTGAAGGCTTGCGTCCACCAGTATCACCCACAAGCGGAACAACACTATCGTCTTTCATCGGGAGCTAAGTTAGTTCATCATTTCATTCCAAATCTAATGTACCCCTCTTTATATATATGGACAAAAGTAAGTGATGAAGAATATGATGTTAGTCGTAGTGGTGTATCGTATGACTTGGTAAAACAGTTTTCAGAAGACAAGATAACCATTCATGAATTGGTGAACGAGGTATTCGAACCATGTGAACAGGTGAGTGAGATACAAGCTAATCTGCTCGGTCAAGCATTTATCCTTGCTTGTGGTGGTGAAGGTCAGATACGTGTTGGCACAGGTAGCGGCGGCTCTCAGTTTTGGGTACTCCTTACTTTTAGACTTGTATTGCTTGAATATCCCCTTTATTATGACAAAATAGTCAAATAAACGGCAAAACACCTCATTAAACACGAGAAATATATAATATTATTCCCTATTTAGCGTAAAATACCATACCTTTGTAATTAAACATTTAAGAAAATGGCTAAGAAACTAAATCGAATAAAAGTAGTTCTTGTTGAGAAAAGTGTATCTCAGACGGAACTAGCAGAGGTACTAGGCAAAAGTTTTAGTACTATTAATGCTTATTGTGCTAACAGACAACAGCCATCATTGGAAGTGTTGGCAGAGATAGCTGATTTTCTTTCAGTCAGCATTAAAGATTTGATATTAGACAGTGCAGACTAGAATATGACAACAGAAATGAATAATGCAAGAGTATTAACTCCATACCAGCAAAAGTACATTGCTTGGCAACTTAATCGTCGTCGCAGTTCGAGTGATGACGATAAGTTTACGGGCGTGTTATCGGAAGCAAAAGTAGATTTGAAGACTCAGCTCAAAACTGATAAGAATAAATTAGTAGCTAAGCTCTACAACCTTACTGAAGCGAAAGTGGAGACAGTTGATAAGTATTCAATAAAGTAATAAATAAGGACTAATATACATGGACAATTTAAATCAATTCAAAGAGCTTGAAAAGCTCTTGCGCAATGAAAGTCAATATTGTACAGAAGATGGTCATCTGCTGAAAAATGCTATCGTAGAAGCTGCTCTTGCAATGCGACCGGACTTACTTCGTTTGCTTCTTTCGCATGAAGTACTTCGTAACAACTTCTTTACGGAGGTGGATGGGGTGTCGGTCTTCGATAAAGTGAAGTTTCAGAAGTTTGTCATGAACAAACGCTTTCTGCCGGATAGCTATACTTGCTTTAAAAACAAGGTGGGCATTACTGATGCTGAAGGTGATAACTATTTGTCGGAAAGTCGTGAGGTTGTTCTATCTTGGCCTTATAAAGATTGTATGCTCGAAGGTGGACAGACTAAGGAGGATGCAAAACGAAATGAAGTGTTTTGGAATGAAATTCTTGCACCAGATGAAATCAATCGCCTTACTGAGCCTAAGGTGTTAAACAAATTCCGTCGTTACGACGCAGAGGGAGAACATGAAGTAACCAGTGTTTCTAAAGAGGATAACTTTATTATCAAAGGTAATAACTTGTTGGCGCTGTATTCTTTGAAGAAAATTTATGCAGGTAAAGTTAAGTTGATTTATATTGACCCACCTTATAATACAGGTAGTGACAGTTTCGGTTATAATGATAATTTCAATCAATCAACTTGGCTTACCTTTATGAGGAATAGATTACTAGCAGCTAAGTGTTTGCTTAGAGCTGATGGTATAATTTGTGTTCAATGTAGTTTCCATGAATATGGATATTTAAAAGTGCTGATAGATGAGATATTTGAAAAATCTTTATGTACTTTTAATATTCTAGTAAGACATCCAGATAGAATATTAACAGGGGATAAGGAGTTCAATGATGTGATTGAATATAATCTGATTTATTCTAAATCTCCAGAAACAAAAATGCCCAAAAGAATTGAGCAAAAACTCGTTGACGATTATGTATATAAAGTTATAGAGCTAGGTGAGCCTGAAATAATATATTTTGATGAGAAGAAAGTTGAAATATTTACTCCTGAAAAATATAAAGTAACCAAAGAAGAACCAAATGAGAAGCTATCAAAAACAATAAGCGTCAGAGGTTCAATAAGAGAAAAGAATAGCAGTGGAAGATTATATGTCAAATATATTGAACCCATTGCCGCAAATTATCCGCCAGAAACAATATTTAAAGTTGAAAATATGGGCGATGATTCCTTTGGGTTTAGACGTTTTTATACTCCACCTAAGGGAAATAAAAATGGAGGATATTATCAAGGAAAGCCTTCAAGCTCTGATGTTACAGAAAAGCCATACCCTAATTTCTTTGACTTTCAATCAGATTATAATACTGTTAATGACGAGGGTAGCGTGTCATTTAGGAATGGGAAAAAACCCGAGGAATACATTAGTTTCTTAATTTCTATTTTTACCAAAGAAAATGATATTGTTTTAGATTATCATCTTGGCAGTGGCACGACAGCAGCAGTGGCCCATAAAATGAATAGAAGATATATCGGTATCGAACAAATGGACTATATCAAGACTACTGCTTGCGCAAGATTGCGAAAAGTAATCGAAGGAGAACAAGGCGGTATTAGCCAGTCAGTTAATTGGCAAGGCGGTGGTTCATTCGTCTATTGTGAATTAGCCACAGCAAATCAGCGATTTGTTGACGCTATCGAGAAGGCAAGTTCTACAGACGAACTTCAATCAATATGGACCGATATGCAAGCCTCAGGATTCTTGTCGTGGAAAGTGAAGCCTCAGGAAATAGATGAGAATATTAAGGACTTTGCAGATTTGTCGCTTGATGACCAAAAACGATTCTTAATAGAATGTCTGGATAAGAACCTCCTCTATGTGCCTTATTCTGAGATTAACAATGGGGAATTTGGCATCAGTCAAAACGATAAAAAATTAAACTCGGACTTCTATTCTATCAGATAGTATGGCAAAGAAGCAAGCATTCAGCATGGAAGATTACCTTCGTGATAACCTTCAGGCTACGTTACAAAAGGAATTCGGCAGAAAGACGATTGAGCGCACCGAAATGCCAGAATATTTTGGCACTTCGCTCAATCCTTTGATGCCTTTGCGTCCTTATCAGAAAGAGGCCTTTAAATATTTCATAAACTTTTGGGAGAATGACTATGAAAGTAAGCCTTTAAAACCGCATCTGTTGTTCCACATGGCAACGGGTAGCGGTAAAACGCTTATTATGGCTGGTATTATACTCTATCTCTATACGAAAGGCTATCGTAACTTCTTGTTTTTTGTTGGTAGTAGTAATGTGGTTGGTAAAACAGAAGATAACTTCTTCAACGCAGCATCTTCCAAGTATCAATTTGCTTCCTCCATTAATATAGATGGTAAGCAAGTGGAAATACGCAAAGTAGATAATTTTCAAGCAATAGATGAAGACTGCATAAATTTTTGCCTTACTACAACGCAAGGACTTCATAGCGACCTTAACACTCCAAAAGAGGGTGGCGTGAGTTACAATGATTTCAGTACGAAAGGATTGGTGCTAATATCAGATGAAGCTCATCACATGAATGGTGCAGCCAAGAAAGGTGTTGATATGGAAGCCCAGTTAGAGTTGTTTGGTGATGATGAATTTGAAGCTTCCGATGATTGGGAGACAACGGTTATGAGAATATTCCAACGAACACCGGAAGATGGTAAGGCCAACGTACTTCTTGAATTTACAGCTACAGAAGATTTTACTGACCAGAATATAGCAGACAAATATGCAGACAAGATAATCTTTGACTATCCATTGAAGAAATTCAGAGAAGATGGATATTCAAAAGATATTGCTGTGGTTCAAAGTGATGCATCTCCATTGGAAAGGGCCATTCAAGCAATGATATTGAGCCAGTATAGACGAAAATTGTTTACGGCAATCAAACAAGATGTGAAACCTGTTGTAATGTTCAAATCTAAGACCATTGCTGCAAACAAATCATTCCATGATGAATTTGTTCAGGCGGTCAAGACGTTGAATAATGAAATATTGCAGCGCATACGTTCTCACGCTCACGATGATATTTTGTCTGCCTTTACCTATTTCGAGGAGAAGGGCATTACGAACGAGAACCTTCTGTTGGAATTACAGGAAGACTTTAAGGAAGACAATTTGCTGTTGGTGGATGGTAATAATATCAGTCCTGAAAAACAAGCCTATCTGAATTCATTAGAGGAAAGGGACAATGAATTTAGAGCCGTTTTTGCAGTAGATATGCTGAATGAGGGCTGGGATGTACTCAACCTTTATGATATTGTACGTCTTTATGATACCCGTGACTCCAAAAGAAATGCACCGGGAAAAACAACAAACGCAGAAGCTCAGTTGATAGGTAGAGGTGCTCGATATATGCCATTTGTAGCACCTAAAAGTATGGTTCAAGAAGAACCAATAGAATACGAGACAAAGCAACAACCAGCCGAAGAGAAAACGGAGAAGCCAGAAGTCCCAAAGCCAGAGAATGTTGATTTATCGGCTCCAGTTGGTTCACGCAAGTATGATAACGACTTGACGAATAGATTGAGAGCTTTGGAAACGCTTCATTACCATAGTTCTCATAATCCAAGATATGTTCAGGAGTTGAATACCGCCTTGACAAACTCAGGTATCATTGCACCAAGAAGCCGTGAAGTGACAGAGAAGCTCAAAGATAGTTTTAAAAAGACTCGTTTGTTTACCGATGGTTACGTTTTTGCAAATGAGCAAGAACCATATTTGCTTAATGAAGATGTAACAAGTATAGGACAAAATATTTTAGATAGAGAGTTCCAAGTTCGCATCAAGAGTGGTGATATGGAGCAAAGTTCTGCTTTTAGTAAAGCTACTGCGCAAGACACCATGACACTCCAGCAAAAATCTATGACGCTTGGTGATTTTAGCAAACATATCATTAGAGCTGCTATCAATAGATTGCCAGAGTTTACCTATCGTTCTTTATCAGATTTCTTTCCGAACTTGAAGTCCGTAAAGGAATTTATTGAAAGCGATGCGTATCTTTCTTTGATAAGGGTTAAATTGGTCGGTCATAAAGAAGTCATAGAGAATCTATCTCAGAAAGAACAACTCAATGTTGTATTGCAAGTATTAAGAGACATGACACCCATGCTTGCCAAAGGTGGCATTGGAACAAGAGGAACGAAAGCCTTCAAGGGACACATGGTTCGTGATGTATTCAAAGACCACACCTTTAGAGTTTCAGAAGGTTCTGACAAGAAAGAGGAAGGGGTATCTATCAAGGCAACAACTAATTTATTGCTTCGTTTTGATGTGGATAAGGCTGATTGGTTTGCTTATGATGACAATTATGGAACTGAAGAAGAGAAATATCTTATCAAGTACATTGAAAGCATCATGGACAAGCTGAGTGAGAAGTATAATGAAATCTATTTAGTCCGCAACGAAAAAGATTTGAAGATATACGACTTCGAAACAGGTAGAGCTACAGAGCCAGACTTTGTGTTGTTTATGCGACGCAAATATACTGAAGGCGTCTTCGATAATATTCAGATTTTCATTGAGCCAAAAGGTCCTCAATTGCGAGGTACTGATTCTTGGAAAGCCGAGTTTCAAAAGAAAATCCGTCCGGACGGTTTTATACAATTCCATACTGAGAACCAAAACTTCGAGATTTGGGGTATGCCGTTCTATACTGAGTCCATAAAGAAGGAATTTGAAGATGCGATGAAAGCTAATTTTGATATTTAAAGCGAATACGATATGAAATTGAAAAGTATTACAATTGAGAATTTTCGTGGTTATCAAGATAAGACAACCATTGATTTTAATGATTTAACCGTATTAGTTGGTAAAAATGATATTGGTAAATCTACAGTATTAGAAGCATTGGATATCTTTTTTAATGATGGAAAAGGCCTCATAAAATTAGATAAGAATGATGTCAATATTCATGGAAGATCTAACAATAACAATGATATAATTATTACAGCAACATTTTCCGATATACCTAATCAAGTAATTATTGATGAAACTAACGTAACCCAATTAGATAAAGAATATCTTCTTAATGAAAATGGAGAATTAGAGATAGAAAAAACGTTTAAGAATGGTATAACTACAGCTTCGGCTCTCAAGGTATGCATTAACGCAAAGCATCCATCTAATGCTGATTGTAATAACCTGTTACTAAAGAAGAATGCTGATTTGAAGAAAAATGTTGAAGCTCTAGGTCTTTCTTGCGATAAGACAAAAAATGCAGAGATGAGAAGAGCCATATGGGAACATTATAATGCTAATCTGCAATTGGAAAATGTAAAAATTGATGTATCTTCTAAAGATGGGGATATAAAGTCTGTTTGGACAAAACTTCAATCATACTTACCTTATTACTCGCTTTTTCAATCAGATCGTAAAAATAGTGATGGAGATGATGAAGTTCAAGATCCATTGAAAGAAGCTGTAAAACAAATTATGACTGATGAATCTTTGAGAGACACATTAAATAGTGTAGCAGAGAAAGTGAGAGCAAAGTTGCAAGAGGTTTCTGATTTAACATTAGAAAAGTTGAAGGAAATGAACCCTGAAATAGCAAGCAGTCTTCATCCTAACGTTCCATCAACAGAAAGCTTAAAATGGGCAGATGTATTTAAGGGCTTATCAATTTCTGGTGATGAAGATATTCCAATCAATAAAAGAGGAAGTGGTGTAAAAAGATTAATTCTATTAAATTTCTTTAGAGCTGAAGCTGAAAGAAGAAAGTTAGCGAGTAATAATCCAAGTATAATATATGCAATAGAGGAACCGGAAACGTCTCAACACAAAGAACATCAAAAGTTACTTATTGCAGCATTAAAATCACTATCAAAAGAAAGTAATACACAAATATTGCTCACAACTCATAGCTCTGATGTTGTTAAAAGTCTTGATTTTAGTAATCTTCGATTATTGTTGAGTAATGAACAAAAAACGGTTATAAATATTGTAGATGCAAACTTTTTGCCATATCCATCTCTTAACGAGGTGAATTATATTGCATTTAATGATGCTTCTGTAGAATATCATAACGAACTTTATGGGTATATTCAATTGGTCGCTATGGAAGAAGATGATAAATATTCTTATGAAAAGGATTTTGACAAATGGTTAGTATCAAAGGGGTGTTGTCAATCAAAGAAATGGACCAAAGAAAAGAATGGAAGTGAAAAAACTATGGATTTTACACTTCAAACCTATATTAGAAATAGCATTCATCATCCAGAGAATGATAAAAACGCTATTTTTACAGAAGATGAATTGCGAAATTCCATAATTAAAATGACGCAAATAATAACAGACATACGTTCTAATATAAATAATGGGTGATATGAACGAACAAGATATATACAATCTCCTCGCTGATGGTGAGCGTGTTACTTTGGAATGTAAGAAAGCTCAAAGTAACTTACCAGGCTCGTTGTGGGAGACCTATTCAGCGTTTGCCAACACCTATGGCGGAACAATCCTTCTGGGCGTGTATGAAGACATGGCTGAGAAGGACAACTCAAAGCGTTTCACCATTATGGGTGTGGAAGATGCAGCGAAAATCAAGAAGGATTTATGGAATACCATTCATAGTCGTGAGAAGGTGAACCTCAATCTTCTGCGTGATGAAGATGTAGATATAGTTACGATTGATGGCAAAGATGTGATTTACGTGAATGTACCACAAGCGGAATATATGGTTCGTCCTATCTATATCAATAACAACATACAGCGTGGCACGTACAAGCGTAATCATGAAGGCGATTACCATTGCACAGAACAGGAACTAAAAATGATGCTTCGTGATGCAAATGAAGCTGGTAACGACCGAATGTTCTTGGAGTATTACACCATGGACGATATTGATATGCAAACCTTAGAACGTTATCGTATTATGTTTCGGCTTTCCAATCCCGAACACGTTTGGAACGACCTTGAAAACAAAGAGTTTCTTATGCAGTTAGGTGGATATATGGTAAATCGTAAGGATGGTACAGAGGGGTTGACTATGGCAGGACTACTGATGTTTGGTAAAGGTTTGCCTATTCGCGAACGTTTTGACAATCTGCGTATGGACTACATTGATATGACTGATCTTATTGGCGAACAACGATATAGCGACCGACTTACGTATGATGGCACATGGGAGAATAATCTCTTTAACTTTATGCGTATGGTGTTGCCTCGTCTGACAAGAGATTTGCCTCGTCCATTCAAGATGGAAGGAATGGAACGCAAGGATGACACGCCACAGCATAAAGCGGTGCGCGAGGCATTGACTAACGCCATTATCCATGCAGACCTGATGCTCAATGGTGTTTTAAAAGTGGAGAAGTATGATGATAAGTTTGTATTGACCAACCCCGGATTGCTGAAGCTCCCGATAAAACAGATATATGCCGGTGGTGAATCGAAATCTCGTAACCAACGAGTGCAGGCTATGCTTCGCATGATTGGTTATGGTGAGAACTTAGGTTCTGGCTTCCCTCTCATACTGAGTGCGTGGAATGAGAAACATTGGTTGAAACCAGAACTGATAGAACAGCCAGACTTGATGCAGGTGAAATTGATACTGCATATAGAGAATATCGCCGATGACCCAAAGGATGACCCAAAGGATGACCCAAAGAAACTGAGTGCTCGCCAATACGATATATTGAAAGTTATATCGGAGAATAATGAGATAACACGAGAGCAGATATCACAAAAGTTGGGAGTATCTGATAGCACCGTAAAGAGGGAATTAAATGCACTAAAGGATATGAATATCTTAGAACGTGAAGGTGGTAAAACCTATGGTAAATGGATAATTAAGACAGATGAATGATATGATAACAGTTAATAAATACGTGAGTTCGGGATAAGTATTTAGAATAATGCTAATTGTTTTCATCAACCGGAAGAAGGTTTTTCTTCATTTCCTTGGAGAAGATTAACGCCTCAAACAAGACCCTACTTCTTCCTTGCTTACTGCCGGAGACTGCCCTCCGGCAATTTTGCGGCACACAAGCTTTCCCACTGCCAGTGCATCATCTTGCGTAGTAAAGGGCTTACGTCCACCTACTGCGGGCATGTAAGGCTGAACAATCAACGTATCCGCGCCATGAAGCACTACATAACCGTAACCACCCTCCACCTGCACAGCCTTGCAATGTAAATCATCCCGGCTGGAAGAACATGACAGGCATGCCGCTCCGAGGAACGACACACTTATCATAACAAACACCCGCTTTTCGTTAATCCACTTCTTCCATTTCATAAGGCAAAAGCTCCCATACATCATCCAAATAATAGGTACTGGAATATCCGGTCAGCACAAAGCCACGTGTGCCGGTAGAGAAAGAAACGGCTTGTTGGCGAGAAGTTCCCTCAAACGGAGTATAATCATCATCGGAGTCTCCGAACCATAAATCCGTTTCGGGATAGTACACCCAATAATCGCTTACATAACCGCCGCGATAACCGGTAGTGATATACCCCTTTCCGTCGATAACAAATGAAACCGGACTATACCGCGTGATGGCATAATCGTCGTCATAATCATCATCATCCGTATTGGCGATATCACGTAGCTGAGTCCACGTAGCGCCATCGAATTTCCAAAAGTCCTCTACAAGGGTACCGTTATTTTCACCACAGCAGACGTATGCCACATCATCAATGACAAAGGCCGTACCATATTTACGCTTATATCCGCCAAAACCATCCACCTTAGTCCATTGTTCACCTTTGGCGGCAGTAGGGTCGAAGCGATAAAAGTCTTTCAGCCAATTATCATTATAGCCGGTACCCACGTAGCCATAGTTGCCGATGGAGAAAGCCAGCGCTCCATAGCGTTTCCCTCCCTTGAAGTCGTCCATGCGGGTCCAGGCATCAGTATCAGGGTTGTATTCCCAAGTATCCGCCAGGTAATAAGGGTCATCTTTTACGCCACCGGTAGTGACGTATCCCTTACCGCCTACCACAAATGCCACTGCATCGACACGGGCAGGCGCGTCATCGGGCATATCTTCACATTGCGTCCAGTAATTGCCTGCGATGTCATAGACCCAAAGGTCTTTGAGACGCGATTTGTTGGAACCTCTGTATCCGCAACAGATATATCCTTTATTGCCGATTGTAAAACTACATGCCTGCGAACGGGCCACTCCATCCAGGTCGGACTTTCTTTTCCATACACCTTGCGTGTACTCCGTATCCTCCGTACAGCTGCCGCATACGCCAAGTGCCGACAGCAGTAACATTCCAAATAACAGTTGATTAATCTTCATTTTTTCTATGTTTCTGTTTTTGGTGCGAAAGTAAGCAGCCCGAACTATATCCACAAAAACTTCCGACGAACGGCACTGTTTTATCGTTAAACGGTTTTACCGATAAATAAGGGGGGATAGCCGATTTTAGTAGAAAGGTTCTGAATGTTTGTTTTTCCTTTGCAGAGAAATCTTTAAAAGCGATGAGAAAACTATTATACTACTATTTGGCGCTGATTGCCGCCGTCATCTATTCATGCCAGGACGAAAACTCGGGTTTGGGACAAAGCCTGGTGGAAAGTTCCTTTCAAAACGCATTCATAGACACTTGCACGGTGGATATCAGTACAATTTATATCGATTCACTGGAGACGATGGGTGACAGTATCTGCCAGTTGGGATACTATAAAGATAGCGAATGGGGAGAGGTTACCTCTTCTTATTATGCGGAATATTCCGTAAATAGCTTTACTCCCGTGGCAGACCATAGTTATAAATATGATTCCCTCGTATTGAGAATGACGCCTTCAGGACATTATTGGGGGGATACACTGGTACAACAGCGAATTTCGGTTTACCGCCTGAAACATGCCATCGACTTGGATGACGACAAGAAACTGTATAATCATTCATCCCTTGAAACGGAGGCCTCTCCCCTTTTCAGTTTCACATTCCATCCACGCCCCGGACACAAGAAGGAATTGGAGATACGTATGCCTGACGAATGGGGGGAAACGCTCTTTGCCGACCTGATTGCCGAAAAAGATGTGTTCGACAGCCAGGAGAAGTTCAAGGCTTATTTCCATGGGCTTGCATTTGTACCCGAAGCTCCGGGAGAATGCATCACCGGATTCCTGGCAAATGATTCTTCCATGAATATCACGCTACACTATCAGGATATAGCAGGACAACGAACAGAAAAGGAACTGACATTCAGCGTGAATACGGAATACGCGTACACCGGCATCACGCACGAGCGGAACAACACTCCCCTCGCCACTCTGGAAACCGGTATAGAGAATGCGCTATCTTCCAGGAAAACGGGAAACCGGGCGTACATGCAGGGATTGACAGGATTGTACAACCAGATTGAGTTTCCTTACCTGAACACATTGGAAGAATTGGGAGACATCGTTTCTGTGGAAAATGCCATGCTCTATCTGTATCCCTTAGCCGGAAGCTATGGAAAGTACAGTCAACTGCCCTCCGAACTGCGACTGTACATCACGAATGAGAATAATGTATTGGAAGATTATGTATACGGCAGTGACGGGGTCACCGTGCAGACCGGCAACCTGGTGGTGGATGAAGCTTTCGGGCGGGATACTTATTATTCTTTTGACGTCACGACATTTGTGCAAAACAACCTCGGCACTTGGGGAATAAACCGGCAAAAGCTGTTGATGAGCATGCCCGACGAGGAAAGTTCCACTACCTTCAATCAGGTGATATTCACCAACGAAAAGGAAGAGGAACGTCAATGCAGATTAGATATCAGATATAAAATATATAATAAGAAATGAACTATAGATTATCGGCGGTGCTATGCACGATATGCATAGCACATGTATCCGTCGCGCAAAACATGACTAATCTCCCGACATCCATGTACGGTGTGGGGGAACTGAGCACCAATGACGGCGGGCAATATGCAGGTATGGGGAGTGTAGGCATTGCATTGAGCCGCACCGGTTTCCATAATACACAAAATCCCGCAGCCATCACCCGCATGGACAGTACTTGCTTTTCATTTGATGTAGGTGTAATGGGCAGTTACGCCCGTTATTCTTTTCTGAGCGCCCACAGTTCAAACTTATCGGGAAATCCAAACCGTCTCAACATAGGTTTTCGGGTGTTGCCGCGCTGGTATGCCATGATTGGAGCATCGCCTTACAGCAGTGTGGGTTATGTCATTCAGACAGAGGAGGACATTGCAGGTACGGCAAACTCAGCGGTCTATTCTCTGTTTGAAGGAAACGGAGGGTTATATAAATTTTATGCCACCAATGCCTTTGCGCTATCCAAGCACTTATCGGTAGGCGCCAACATCGGTTTTGTATCGGGAACAGTGACCCAGAGTGAAACACAGGAAAAAGCGACCGTACAATATGAGTCTTCCAAGAAAGCCCTCTATGCCGACCTGGGTATTTACTATGAACTGTCGGCAGGTAAGCGAAACTGGGCGGTAGGGATTGTTTATGCTCCCTCCACCAAAATCAATCAGGATAATAAACTGACCTACAGTAATAATTCGATTGATGAAGGATTGGATGAAAGTTATCATAACCGGGCGCAGTATCTGCCGCAACGCTTCGGCGCAGGCATATCCATGACTACGGAACGGTGGGTATGGACCGCCGATTACAATTACCTGGATTGGAGCCGGAACTACTCGTCTTATACTTCCATGAAGTACCGGAACCAGCATAAAATGAATTTGGGAGGTATCTTTACCACCAATCCCCGGCTGCCACGTTCTACGGAATTAATGGGAGGAGTAGGTTTCAGTAATTCCTACATCATGCTGAAGGGTGGAAAGATGCGCTATCTGGAAGTAAGCGCAGGTGCCAGTTTCCCTATCCGGTACTCTTACCTCTCACTGGGTGCCACGTGGAGAAAGCAGATAAATTCCCACAGTAATCTGATGCAGGAAAGCAGGTTGAGCATCAACCTGAACCTGACCTTCGGAGAAAGGATATCCAAGTCAAAACTACGATAACGCCCCCAAGAATTACAACAATGCCAATTGGGAAATAAAGTATTTCAACTTTTCCCGATAGGCATCTCCGATGGGCACATCTTTCTTTTCAATCATCACCGTGCTGCGACCTATCGAATCGATACAGTCTTTACGGACAATGAAGGAGCGGTGTATACGGATAAATTTATCGGCAGGTAGTTTCTCCTCCATATACTTCATGCTACATAAGCTTAGAATCGGTTTGGGAGCGCCTTTACAATGAATTTTCACGTAATCTCCCAAACCTTCTATGTAATTGATTTGCCCTAAGTCCAGCCTCATGATACGATTATCGGAACGTATATAAATCACTTTAGGCGACTCTTCGGCAGATTTGGGTAACTTTGTCACAGCAGTACCGCTCTCCTGCAAAGAAAACCAACGCGCCGCCTTGCTCACCGATTGGAAGAACATGGAAAAATCAATTCCTCCCACCAGATAATCCAAAGCGTCGAGACGAAAACATTCCGCCGCATACCTATCCGAGTCCGCAAGAAAAATGACACGGGTTGGCGAAGATAGCAGCCTACAGAAGTCCATCCCGCCGATGCCTCCTTCTTCTACCGGATAAATACCGATGAAATAGACTTCTACCTTCATCTCATAATAATCTTTCAATGCTTCAAGAGGATTACTATATCTCCCGCGTAAAGAAAGGAAAGGTACTTTCTCAATATAATCTTCCAACCTTTCCGCAATCTCTGCATCAGCATGCAAAATGGCACAATTCAAATTCATAGTCGTTCTCTTTTTTTAAAGAAAAGACGCACCTGTCATGAAAAGACTGCAAAAGAGCGGAATAGAATTAAAGTTTCTTTGCCTTTTTTTACGATATTACTTCTGTATCCGCTCCCGGAGCAACCGGATAAACTCTTCCTCTTTCACCGGAAGGAGTGCTTCGCACTTACCTTTACCATAACTTACCAATACATATCGCATCACCGCGAACCGTCCTATCCGCATGGACGAAGTACGCTCCACCGAAGTGATGTCCTTCAATAAAATTTCCCGTCGACGCGAGAAGCGTCCATAGTAAAGCTGTAACTTCCCGTCAGGAGTAATGGTATAGGTAGTGTGAATAAGATTTTCGATACAAACCAGCAACAGTAGCACAAAGAAAACACCTATCACGATATGCTTCATCCATAGAGCGTATATCGTGACACCCGATTCTAAAAAAAGGAATACATATTGCCCGGCGGCAATGCGTGCGTGAAATATCCGGTTCATCTTGTTTGATTTTTGCCGCTAAGGTAGAGATTTTTACGAATTAATACCCACAGAAAGCACAAGGAACGTACTTATTTTGTAGTTTTGCAACGTTAAATACACAAAAGTATGGTAAGAAAGTTCGATTTCCTTGTTATCGGCTCCGGAATCGCCGGTATGAGTTTCGCGCTGAAAGTGGCGCACAAAGGAACAGTAGCCCTCATCTGTAAAGCCGGTCTGGAAGAGGCGAATACTTATTTTGCACAAGGCGGCATTGCTTCCGTCACTAATCTGGCGGTAGATAATTTCGAGAAGCATATCGAAGACACTATGATTGCCGGCGACTGGATAAGCGACCGCACAGCCGTGGAAAAAGTGGTGCGCAATGCTCCCGAACAAATCAATGAACTCATCAAGTGGGGAGTGAACTTCGACAAAAAAGAAGGAGGAGAATTTGACCTGCATAAAGAGGGCGGACATTCTGAATTCCGTATCTTGCACCATAAAGACAATACCGGCGCCGAGATACAAACCAGCTTGATTGAAGCTGTAAAACAACATCCCAACATCACCGTCTTCACTGACTTCTTTGCAGTGGAAATCATCACACAACACCATTTGGGAATTATCGTGACCCGCTATACCCCCGGCATCAAATGCTATGGCGCATACGTGCTGAATGAAAAGACCGGCGAAGTGGACACTTTCCTTTCCAAAATGACCATTATGGCAACCGGAGGTTGTGAAGCCGTTTATCGCAACACTACCAATCCACTGGTAGCAACCGGAGACGGCATCGCCATGGTTTATCGTGCCAAAGGTGCGGTGAAAGATATGGAGTTCATTCAGTTCCACCCTACCGCCCTTTATCATCCCGGTGACCGTCCCGCTTTCCTCATCACAGAGGCCATGCGCGGATATGGCGGCGTGCTTCGCACAATGGATGGAAAAGAATTCATGCAGAAATACGATGAGCGGCTTTCACTGGCTCCACGCGACATAGTGGCCCGTGCCATCGATAATGAAATGAAGCAGCGCGGTGACGAACACGTTTATCTGGACGTCACTCACAAAGACCCTGAAGAGACTAAGAAGCATTTCCCTAACATCTACAAGAAATGTCTCAGCATCGGCATTGATATAACCAAAGACTACATTCCCGTAGCCCCTGCCGCACACTATCTTTGTGGCGGTATCACGGTGGACTTGGACGGGCAGTCGAGCATCCGCCGCCTGTATGCCATAGGCGAATGTTCGTGCACGGGATTGCACGGAGGTAACCGCCTTGCCAGCAACTCCCTGATTGAAGCGGTGGTCTATGCCGACGCAGCCGCCAAACATGCACTGAGCGTATTGGAACGTTATGACTTCAATGAAGACATTCCCGAATGGAATGATGAAGGTACCATCAGCAATGAAGAGCGAGTACTCATCACGCAGAGCATGAAGGAAGTAAACCAGATTATGGAGGCCTACGTAGGCATTGTACGCAGCAACACCCGGCTGACGCGCGCATGGAACCGTCTGGACATCTTATATGAGGAGACGGAGAAACTATTCAAAAGCAGTAAAGCTACACGGGAACTTTGTGAGCTGCGTAATATGATTAACGTGGGATATTTGATTACCCGCCAGGCTATGGAACGCAAGGAAAGTCGAGGACTGCACTATACGATAGACTATCCGCACGCAAAAGAATAGTTTTCCACTTTTAGAGAAAATATAGTAAAGCGGCATTTGTATTGGTATTCAAAACAAATACCGCTTTTTTCATTCCGGTACTACTCACTTTTCTTCAGTCCTTCCCACTCCTCCGCTGTGAGAATGTTACGGTAATCCGTGTGATATCCGCTTTTATCGACTATCTCATTGATAACCTTGTAACGCTTGGGTACTGATCCATTCGGTGAAGTCGGGCAGATTTATCTCTTGAGGAAGATTATGGAGAAACTCCGCAAGCCCGCGCGGGTTCATCCCCGCCTTCATCAGATAGCGGACGGCAGTCTCGTCGGCTTCACGCTCCAAAGTGCGGCTATAGGCCGTAGAAGAAAGCACCTGCACCAATTGTCCCAAAGCCTCAGCCCCCTGGCTGCCTCCAATCATGGCAACCAGCGTAGAAAGCCCTATCTCCTTCACCAGCTTATCCATGACGTGCCCTTTCTCGATATGGGCAATCTCATGCGCCATTACCCCGCACAACTCACCCTCATCCTTACACTGCGACAGCAGCGAAGTGTATATCACCAAGTGATTGCCAGGAAACGCAAAGGCATTCACCTCTTCGCTCTCTATCACATGAAGTTTTATCTTATCACGGGAAATATCATTGGCACGGCATAGTGCGGACAGCAAAGTATCCAGCGGAACCACAATGCGCTCCTCCTCTACAAAAGTCTGGGTCTTGGAAAACAAATCCCAATAGAGTTCTCCTATCTTCTCCTCAATAATCGTTTCACGCAAGTGGAACACGGACAGCCAGTCCACCCGCGAAAAGGCAAACAATACAGACACAAAAATCAGTATTGAAACAAGCGATTGGTATAAAAGCTTCTTCATCGGGGCTTACATATTAAGTCGGTTAAGGCGGCAAAAACGTACCACTCCACCTGCTTGCCCTTGCGAATGGCAATCAGCGTATGGAGGGTAGCTACGAAATCTATCACATTGAACAGCACTACCGTGAACAGATAGGCAAAGTAGAAGGAAGACAAATCCACGTTGCCTATCAGGATTCTCACCGTCCACCAGAAAAGGCAACTGTTGGTGAAGAACAACGGAAGCTGCGAGACAAGCGCCTGCGTGCAATGCCAACGCACGAAATAAGTGTTCCTGCGATTGCCGAAATAAAACACCACCGTGGCAATCAGGTTGACGATGGGAAGAGGAAGCCCTACCATGACAACCAGCAGAGACATCAGATATCCGTTTGATGCCATCTCCAGTTCGTGTTCTTGGGGAGTATATGTAATCATAGTTCTTTTAGGATATTCCAAAACCAGTTTATCAGCACCAAGCCGATGAAAAGAAGGAATACGCCCTTCCGCCTTAGTACTGTTTCCATCCGGTTATAGAAGTGATACAATGAAGATTTACGGCGAAGCAAGTCCGATGCCAGCCACAACGGTAGCGCCACCAAGAGCAAAGCCAGCAAGATGCCATTGGGATTGAAGTGGAAAGCCGCTTGCCAGTCTCCATGCAGCAGGGCAAGGACAGACCTTGTGGAGCCGCAGGCAGGACACGGAATATGAAGCAATTGCCTGAACAGGCAACCGCCCCATATATGATTTTGCGGAAACAGGAGCGATATGGCAATCCATATATATCCGGCAAGGCACGCGGATGCCAGGAATATATACAGCTTCCTTTTACTCATGCCCGAAGCCGGAGGTTAAATCATAGATTGCAGCTTCTGGAAATTCTTATCGCGCGTGGCGCCCATAATCAAGAACCAGTCTACAATGGACCAGATGCCCAAACCACCGCAAGTAAGCAGCTTGCCTACGCCCAGTCCCGTATCGCCGATAAAGAAGCGGTCAATACCCAGTGAACCTCCGATTAAGGAGATAACCAGCGAAATGGTGGGGTCTTTGAACTGTAACATTTGAATCATGGGCCATTTGGCTTCGTCCATTCTAAGCAAAAGCTCGCGAATTGTTACCATCTGATAGTCGTTAAAGAACTTGTTGTTTGCCATCATAAAGGCATCTACTTTCTGTGCATCCATATTTTTGTTTATTTAGTATTTGGTAATAATCGCAAAGGTAATATTGTTTAAAATACAACCCTCTTTTTTTCTTGTTTTTTTAGCCTATCAGGAAAAAAACTTTCTTTTTATAACCGGAAATTGATGATTTGCCGCCTATAACTCCCCAATCATCGCCTTTCAGGAGACGGCTTACTATCTCATTTACGAAGTATAGGGAGCCAAGGAGAGAGAACTTAAGACATGGGGTGCGGGAAGTTAGGATATGGGATGCGGGAAGTTAAGCTTCTACATACAAAACATCCCCATGTTTTATGGTAAAACATGGGGATGTTGTAAGGGAAAACACCCGGATGTTTTGGGGTAAAACATGGGGATGTTATGGATGTTCAGTCTTAATAAAGAAAGAACTGATTCTTAATAAGGAAAGAGTTAGGCCTTAATGCGCCAAAGCATCTATCTTAATAGTTTTCCTTCTTAATCTCGAAGTAAGCCTGCGGATGCAAACAAGCCGGGCATACCTGGGGAGCTTCCTTACCGGTATAGATGAAACCGCAGTTGCGGCACTGCCATACTACTTCACCTTCTTTTGCAAATACAGAAGCGGTCTCGATATTCTGGATGAATGCGCGATAGCGTTCTTCGTGGCCTTTTTCTGCGATAGAGATATTGCGATACATGGCAGCGATTGCAGGGAAACCTTCTTGCTCTGCCACGTCAGCAAAGTGAGGATAATCCAATGACCATTCTTCGTGTTCGCCTGCTGCGGCTTCTTGCAGGTTCTCCAATGTGGTGCCGATGACGCCTGCGGGATAAGAAGCGGTGATTTCTACCATACCGCCTTCGAGGAACTTGAACATACGCTTTGCGTGTTCTTTCTCCTGATCGGCCGTTTCAGTGAAAATAGCGGCGATTTGTTCGTAACCTTCTTTCTTTGCAGCGCTTGCAAAGTAAGTGTAACGCATTCTTGCTTGTGATTCACCGGCGAATGAAGTCAACAGATTTTTTTCTGTCTGAGTTCCTTTAACACTTTTGCTCATAATCTCTTTTTTATTAGTTAATGTAATTACGTATAATTAATCGTTCGTATTGTCTTTCTTTGTGGTACAAAATTATGCATTTACTTCGGAATAACCACAGTTTACTTCATCAGATTTATCTATCACCGGATAGAAAAAATCTATTATGCCTTACAATAAAAACAAAAATCAAGATGTTTATGTTCAATGATACATATAAATGTACATTTTTTTATCTACTTTTGCAGTTCGTTTATAAATAGGCAAGAGGATTTTGACACAACCTATACAACTTCATAAAAGTAGATTAGAAAAATGAAAGCGTTCGAATTCAAACCAAAGCTATACACGGCTTTAAAAAATTACTCGAAAGAACTATTCATGGCAGACCTGATGGCGGGTATCATTGTGGGTATCGTCGCCCTTCCGCTTGCCATCGCGTTCGGTATCGCCTCAGGAGTATCACCTGAGAAAGGTATTATCACGGCTATCATCGCCGGTTTCATCATTTCCCTCCTGGGAGGAAGTAAAGTACAGATAGGCGGGCCGACGGGTGCGTTCATCGTCATCATCTATGGCATTATCCAGCAATATGGAGAGGCGGGACTGATTGTGGCGACGCTGATGGCAGGTGTCATCCTCGTCCTGTTGGGGGTGTTCAAGCTGGGAGCGGTCATCAAGTTTATTCCTTATCCCATCATTGTGGGTTTCACCAGCGGTATCGCCGTCACTATCTTTACTACGCAAATTGCCGATGTCTTCGGACTGAGTTTCGGGGACGAGAAAGTTCCGGGGGACTTCGTAGGGAAGTGGATGGTTTACTTCCGGCATTTCGACACGGTGAACTGGTGGAACACGATTGTGAGTATCGCCAGTATCATCATTATCGCCATCACGCCTAAATTCTCAAAGAAAATACCCGGTTCGCTCATCGCGATTATCGTAGTGACCGGGGCTGTTTATCTGATGAAAACATACGGGGGCATTGATTGCATCGATACGATTGGTGACCGTTTCAGCATTAAAGCCGAACTTCCGGATGCCGTGATGCCTGCTTTGGACTGGGAGGCGGTTAAAAACTTATTCCCTGTGGCCATCACAATCGCGGTATTGGGTGCCATCGAATCATTGCTTTCGGCTACCGTGGCGGATGGTGTGATTGGTGACAAACATGATTCAAACGTGGAACTGATAGCTCAAGGCGCAGCCAACCTGGTGACTCCACTGTTCGGTGGCATTCCGGCAACCGGCGCCATTGCCCGTACGATGACGAATATCAATAATGGGGGTAAATCGCCCGTTGCCGGCATAGTGCATGCGGTGGTATTGCTGTTGATTTTGTTGTTCTTGATGCCGCTGGCGCAATATATTCCGATGGCTTGCCTTGCAGGGGTACTGGTTATCGTATCCTACAACATGAGTGGATGGCGTGTATTCAAGGCATTGTTGAAGAACCCGAAATCGGACGTCACGGTATTGTTGATAACCTTCTTCCTGACTGTTATTTTCGACTTGACTATCGCCATTGAAGTGGGTTTGGTCATTGCTTGCGTGCTGTTTATGCGCCGTGTGATGGAAACAACGGAGATATCTGTCATTAAAGATGAGATAGACCCGAATGCGGAATTGGATATCGCAACCAATGAGGAACATCTGATTATTCCGAAGGGTGTGGAAGTATATGAAATCAACGGCCCGTATTTCTTCGGTATCGCCACCAAATTCGAGGAAACCATGGCACAGCTGGGCGACCGTCCCAAAGTGCGCATCATCCGTATGCGTAAAGTGCCTTTCATCGATTCTACCGGTATTCATAACTTGACTAACCTCTGCCAGATGTCGCAAAAAGAAAAGATAACCATTGTGCTTTCCGGGGTCAATGAGAAGGTGTACAAGGTTCTGGAAAAGTCCGGTTTCAATGAGTTGGTGGGAAAAGAAAATATCTGCCCGAATATTAATGTGGCATTGGACAGGGCGAAAGGGGTGTTGTGAATAAAGAAACATAACATACTATGGTACAAAAGAAAAAAAAGAAGCAATCCAAAGGTAGAGGGGTCATCTATTTCGTAGTGTTGCTGTGCATTATCTGTCTCACGTTTGAGCCTATAACGAAAGCACTGCACATCAACCTGCCCGGAACTGTAACTGAAACCGTTGCGGAAAAGGCACCCGGAAAGCAAGGACAGGCTGTTAAGAAAACGCTCGGGAAGCAGCAATCTGCGGGGAAGACATCTTCTAAACAAAAACCTGCCACTAAGGTACCTGCTACTAAGATACCTGCCGGAAAGGATATCCTGCGCCCTGCTCCTTTGAAAAATATTTCCGAACAAATTTTGTACCGGAAGGGATATACCGTATCTTACAACAAAGAACGGAAAGTACCGAATTGGGTGGCATGGGAGCTGACACCTGAGAAATTGATAGAGCGTGAAAGCCGTACGAACAAGTTCCTGCCCGACCCTGACCTGCCTGATAATGAAGCGGTAACTACACATGATTACAAAGGTGCCGGTATGGATCGTGGACACATGTGTCCGGCGGGAGATAACCGCTGGCATTGGAAAGCGATGCAGGAGAGTTTCTACATGACGAATATCTGCCCGCAAAATCATAATCTGAACCGGGGTGACTGGAAGGAGCTGGAAGAAGATTGCCGCAAATGGGCAAAAAAAGAAGGTAAAATCTATATCGTCTGCGGTCCTGTGTTCTATAAACAAAAGCACCGCACTATCGGTAAAGAACACCTTATCACTGTTCCCGAAGCTTTCTTCAAGGTAGTACTCAGCATGAAGGGTACTCCCAAAGCCATCGGTTTTATCTACAAGAATGCTTCGGGAAATCATCCTCTGGATAGCTATGTGAACTCTGTTGATGAAGTGGAACGCATTACGGGGATTGACTTCTTCCCTGCCCTGCCGGATGATATAGAGAAGAAAGTAGAGGCAAAATATGACTTAAAACTGTGGAGATAATCTGATATCAAATGTATTATATATCCAATCCATTGAAAAGGATTTTGCCGATACCATTAGCCACAAAAGCAGCAATGAAAATGAATTTAGTATCGGCATTGATAAAACATCAGTAGGAAACGCTTACTGCCATTCCCGCTTCTCTAATCAAGGTGGCTATACGGTCCAGTTCTTCATGAGTGGCTTTCTGCAAATCGTGGTCGGGTGTCTCGCGGTCGATGGTGTAAATCATTACTTGACGGGGTGCAATCTCTTTGACTGCTTCCAGCCAGGGAAGGACATATTTATCGGAGGTATTGTCTACATCTTTACCTTGATGACTTCCCTTGAGGAACATGGTCTGAATGATGCAGTTGCCTTTGAAAGACTTCATGTTTTCAATGATTTCACGAACAGAGTAATGTCCTGTAGGACGGTCTACTTCATGGATATATCCTTCATCTATGGTATCTAATTTAAGGATATTATTATCTATTTTGTTCAACGCATCGAATACCGCAGGACGATGGATGAAAGTAGAATTAGTAAGTACACTGACTTTGGCTTTCGGGAAATACTTATTGCGCAATGCCAACGTATCTTCTATAATTTCCGGGAAATGAGGATGGGCCGTGGGCTCACCGTTTCCGGCAAATGTCAATACATCAGGAGTAGGACCGTTCTGCCGCATATCCAATAGACGGGCTTCGAGTGCTTCACGAACTTCCTCACGGGTAGGTAACGCTTTGGAAGGGCGATGGTCTTTATTGAAACCACACTCGCAATAAATGCAATCGAAAGTACATACTTTACCGTCTGCCGGTAACAGGTTAATTCCTAAAGATACTCCCAATCGGCGGGAATGAACAGGACCGAAGATGGGGGAAGGATAAATGACAGTCATGATATTTACGATTTGACGATTTACGATTTAATACTACTTTGATTGAATAACTTGATACTACTTTGATTGAATAAGCAGATATTCATACATTAGTTAATACTATATAGGTTTAATTCCATATAGGTTTAACGTAGCGGCAAAGTTAGTTAAAACTTAATACGAAGTTGCATTTGCAGGTCTGCTTTTTTATTTCCTTGTATCAAGTCGTTACCGGAACCGATAGTTTCACGGTCTTGGTAAATGGTTTGCCCGAACTTAACGAGAAACATGAAGGCTTTGTTCAAATCGTAACGCAGATGGGTAGAATAGCGGAAACCTATACCATAAAATGAAGGAACATAGAAGGTATTCAACAGGCCTTTTTCGTAGGTATAAACACGTGAGTCGTAATCGTCTGTATGAAAATAGGTTCCTTGAACGGAAATGGATAAAGGGAAATCGGGAAAAGTATATTCACAGGACTGTGTACACTGATACCCTTGGTTTCTCTCTTTTCTTTGGGAATGGAAATGGTTGTAATCTAATGTAGTTTGTAATTTCCAGATGCGTGGTGTATATGTAAACCGATAACGAAACCGATGCTGATAGATGGGTAAGATTGTTTTTCCATTTGTTCCGGACACATCCCTCTCTTTTTGCTTATATCTATAATTGAGGTACATAGACAAATTCCGTTTGGGAGAATAGGAAGCCTGAAATAGGACATCTACTCCCTGCGACGGTTTACTGATGCGGTATTTCAACCAGGGAAAAGAAAATAAATCGAAAGAAGTAAAGAACTTCCAACGGGGAAAGGGACTTGCTTCCGCAGCCAGGTACCAACCGTTTTCATTTTGAGGTGTACTGCTTTCTCCAAAAGCACGAGCAAAAAAAGACCAGTAATTATATGAATAATAACGATGAATTAACAACAGTTGAT
>ULTJ01027494.1_pt1 | contig 26288 bp, 21 predicted proteins | sample 1957491 | NCBI WGS metagenome assembly ULTJ01 (sample SAMEA4835731, study PRJEB28245) | human gut metagenome | biome: gut microbiome; material: fecal sample | place: Denmark | collected 2008 | reverse complement strand
AGATGTAGAAAGTAATTTTACCGGTGGCGGCAAAGAGAAGCAAACTTGGAAAACAGGTGCTACGCGGTTCTACATAAGTTTCCGCTACTAAAGACCTAAGGGGAATATTTTAAGAAGAGGGTGCGATCACCCTCTTTTTTTATTTTAGCAAGAAACCCCGGCTACCTTTATTTATAGTTTTTCCCCGTTTATAAGCGTCTGCACAATGCGCTCTGCAGTGCGTCCATCCCACCGCTCGGGCAAGGTGGCATGCTTCCATTCACCTTGAAGTAACTTATCCAGTGAAGCGGAGAGGGCGAATGAGTTTTCGCCTACCAACTCGTTGGTACCGATGCGCCAGGTTTCAGGATGTTCGGCGTATGTATTGAGGGTGATGCAAGGAACATCGAGGAAAGTGGCTTCTTCAGCGATATTTCCGGAATCGGTCACGATGCCCTTAGCCTGGTTGATGAGAAAACCGAAGTGCAGATAGCTCTGCGGAGGCAGGATATGCAGGTTCGGAGCGTCCAAGTCCAATGATTTCAATGCTTTCCCTACGTATGGATGCAGGGGGGCGACAATCGGCATTCCATTGGCTTTCTCCAGAAGAGTTTGCATCAGGGAGTGTAGCACAGCCTTTTTTTCCAGTAGGTCGTGGCGGTTTAAAGTCAATAAGATATAGTTGCCTTTACGCAAATCAAGGCTGTTGAACCACAAAGGTTGCACCAAGCGGTGGCGATTGTAGCGAATGGTATCGATGAGGATATTGCCTACATAATGAATATATTCCGGTATCATGCCTTCTTGGTTAAGATTACGGTTGGCCACCATGCCGGCAGTGAAAAGATAATCTGAAATGGCATCTACTATCGTACGGTTCACTTCGCGTGGCATATTCATATCAAATGAACGCGTACCGGCAATGACGTGCGCCACTTTCAGTCCACGTTTCTTAGCGACGATGGCACAACTCATTGTGGCGGTCATGTCATCTACCACAAGTACCACTTGCGCCGGATTTTCGTTTAGCTCTTTTTCAAAAGCCAGCATGATAGAAGCGGCTACTTGCGAGTGGTCGCGTCCGCTAATTCCCAAGTAACCATCAGGGCTTCTCATGGCTAGGTCCGAAAAAAGAGAGGCATCCAAAGTGGGGTCATCTTTAGGACCGGTGTATACAATACGGTATGAAATTCTTTTCCCGGTTTCCCTGGCTGCGTCGATGGCACGGCAGATAGGGGCTATTTTCATGAAGTTGGGACGTGCTCCAGATACGATGGTTACTTTCATTGTTTATAAGGTGAAAAATGATGAGACAAAAATACGTATTCTTAGGGAAATTATTCGTTACTTTGCCGATAAAATTGATACATGTAAATCATAAATCTTAAATCATAAATCTTAAAATTCTATTTTCATGCCTACATTTGTTCAGATACTTGATTTTATAGGTACTTTTGCCTTTGCCATCAGTGGCATACGTCTGGCTTCAGCAAAGCGGTTTGATTGGTTTGGGGCTTACGTGGTGGGGTTCGTTACGGCTATCGGTGGCGGTACGATACGTGATCTTTTGCTGGATGTTACTCCCGGCTGGATGACCGACCCCATATATTTAATCTGTACCGGTCTGGCTCTTCTGTGGGTCATCTTCTTTGGAAAACATCTGATTCATCTTCATAACACCTTTTTTATATTCGACAGCATCGGTTTGGCATTGTTTACAGTGGTCGGCGTGGGCAAGAGCATTGCATTGGGATATCCGTTCTGGGTGGCTATTATCATGGGCAGCATTACCGGTGCGGCAGGAGGTGTCATTCGTGATGTGTTCATCAATGAAATCCCGCTGATATTCCGTAAGGAGATTTATGCCATGGCGTGTGTGGTAGGAGGGACTTTCTATTGGCTATGCGACCTTGTGGGGATGGAGTCATACGCCTGCCAGGTGGTTGGCGGTGTTACGGTCTTTGTAACCCGTATCTTGGCGGTGAAATACAAAATCTGTCTTCCTATTCTTTCCGGGAATGAAGAAGAAATATAATTCAGGAATACTTTTCTAAATTTGGTTATCGCTTAGGCATATTTACTTTATTTTTGGGGGATTTGCAGCCTTTTTGCACTCTATCAAGGGAAATCCGGCACCTGAAAACTGTCAAAGTAGGGGTGAAAACTATCAATTGACAGTTTTCACCCTAAAAAAAAATTATATCTCATCCTTAGAGATTTGAAATCCTCCGTATACTTGCAGCCATAAAACCTAAACGAATATTAACCATAAAAAAATTAGCAAAGTATGAATACTTACAGTTTTAGAAAAGATTTACTTGCTGTGCAAGAAGAACTGCTTCGCTTTGCATACAAATTGACGGCCGACCGGGAAGAAGCGAATGATTTGTTGCAGGAGACATCTCTAAAAGCCTTGGATAATGAGGACAAATTTGAACCAGATACCAATTTTAAGGGGTGGATGTACACAATCATGCGTAACATCTTTATTAATAACTATCGAAAAATTGTCCGCGAACAGACATTTGTAGACCAAACAGATAATTTGTATCATTTGAGTATGCCCCAAGACTCCGGTTTCGCAAGCACTGAAGGGTCTTATGATTTAAAAGAAATGCATCGCATCGTCAATTCATTGCCACGTGATTATAAAGTTCCTTTTTCCATGCATGTTTCCGGTTTTAAGTACCGTGAGATAGCCGAACGACTTGGATTGCCATTGGGAACAGTGAAAAGCCGCATCTTTTTTACGAGACAAAAATTGCAGGACGAGTTGAAAGACTTTGTTTAATTACTCTTTTATACTTTACTGTTTGTGTCAAATGAATGGAATATTTGACATTATGATATAAAACATCTCTTTTTGTTGAAATTTAATAGGATTATTTTGACTATATGTCAGAATAATCCTTTATATTTGTACATATTAAGTTAACCGAAAAGAAAAAATCACTAATTACTGACTATGATGAAAAAGGAGATTAAATTCAGTCTTGTTTATCGTGACATGTGGCAATCGTCCGGTAAATACCAGCCTAGGGTGGACCAATTGGTTCGTATCGCCCCGCTGATTGTTGAAATGGGTTGCTTTGCCCGCGTAGAGACTAATGGAGGAGCTTTTGAGCAAGTAAACCTTCTCTATGGTGAAAACCCCAACAAAGCAGTACGCGCTTTCACTAAACCTTTTCATGAGGCAGGTATACAGACACACATGCTCGACCGTGGACTGAATGCGTTGCGTATGTATCCGGTTCCGGCAGATGTACGCCGTCTGATGTACAAAGTGAAGCATGCGCAGGGGGTGGATATTACCCGCATCTTCTGCGGACTGAATGAGACTCGGAATATAATCCCTTCTATTCATTATGCTCTTGAGGCGGGGATGATTCCACAGGCTACACTATGTATCACGCATTCACCAGTACATACGGTAGAATACTATGCTGCAATCGCCGACCGCCTGATTGAAGCCGGAGCGCCTGAAATATGCCTGAAAGATATGGCAGGTATCGGTCGGCCGGGTATGCTCGGACGGCTGACAAAAGCTATAAAGGAGAAGCATCCTGAAGTGATAATTCAATATCACGGTCATAGCGGACCGGGACTTTCCATGGCTTCCATTCTTGAAGTCTGCGAAAACGGTGCAGATATTATTGACGTAGCTATGGAACCCATGTCATGGGGCAAAGTGCATCCGGACGTTATTTCCGTACAGGCGATGTTGAAGGATAAGGGGTTTCAGGTACCTGATATCAATATGAAAGCTTATATGAAGGCACGTGCCATGACACAGGAATTCATAGATGATTTCCTCGGCTATTTTATGGATCCTACCAACAAGCATACTTCTTCCCTTTTGCTGAAGTGCGGATTGCCGGGTGGCATGATGGGTTCCATGATGGCTGACCTGAAAGGTGTGCATTCCGGTATTAATATGATTTTGAAAGGGAAGAATCAGCCTGAATTGAATATCGACGATTTGCTGGTGATGCTTTTCGATGAAGTGGAATATGTTTGGCCTAAATTAGGATATCCTCCTTTGGTAACACCATTCAGCCAATATGTGAAGAATGTGGCGTTGATGAATGTTATGCAGTTGGTTAAAGGAGAAGAGCGCTGGACGATGATAGATAACCATACTTGGGATATGATTTTGGGCAAGAGCGGACGACTTCCGGGTGCTTTGGCTTCTGAAATCGTTGAGCTTGCCAAATCCAAAGGATATGAATTTGTAGATGCCGACCCGCAGTTGAATTATCCGGATGCTTTGGATGAGTATCGCAAGGAAATGGATGAGAATGGTTGGGAATACGGTGAAGATGATGAAGAGCTCTTTGAACTTGCCATGCACGACCGCCAATACCGTGATTATAAATCGGGTGTTGCCAAAAAACGCTTTCAGGACGAATTGCAACGTGCTAAGGATGCCGCTATGGCAAAAAGTGGATATTCTGAAGAAGAAATTAAGAAACTGAAACGTGCGAAAGCAGATCCGGTGATAGCTTCTTCCAAAGGGCAAGTATTATGGGAAGTTTCTGTAGAAGGTCCTTCCACCGCACCGTTCATAGGGCGGAAATATCAGCATGATGAAGTGTTCTGCTATCTATCTACGCCATGGGGTGAGTATGAGAAAGTGATGACCGGATTCACGGGACGCGTTGTGGAAGTTTGTGCACAACAAGGCAGCAATATCAATAAAGGTGATGTGATAGCTTATATTCAGAGGAGTGATGTTTTTGCATAGAAAGGAATTTATAGAAATGAGGAATTAAGAATGAAGAATTAAGAATGAAGAATTACCTTGCGGTATGCATGCATAGCACAGCTAAATTCTTCATTCTTAGTTCTTCATTAAATCACCGTTTCTCCTTGAGCCATTTCTTTATAATATCCTTTAAAACCTCCTGTGTGAAAGGTTTAGTCAGGAAATCATTGCATCCTGCGTCGAATGCGGCTTGTTTATCATGCTCGTATGCGTATGCCGTTAGAGCGATGATAGGTACGTCCGGTGAAAGTTCACGAATGATTTTGGTGGCATCCAGCCCTCCGAGGTTCGGCATTTTCATATCCATTAAAATGAGGTCGGGGCGCACTTCTTCGAACATGGTCACAGCTTCCATACCATCCTTGGCACGTTCCAGATGATATATTTTCCCCAATATCGCTTTCGTCAGAATATAATTGCTATCCGTATCTTCTGCTATCAATATTGTTTTTTCTTTCTTTCCGTCCTTCTTTTCTCTTTGAGTATCTGTCTTATTATTTTCAGATTCCTGTAAGTTCTCTTCAGGGTTGTTTTGAACGAAATTTTGCTGTTCAGCATTTTCTTCACCTTTGCTTTCTTTGTCTGTTTGTGGCTTACTGGAATGTAGAGGCAACGTGAAAGTAAAGGTAGTACCCTTACCCATTTCCGAACTGACGGATATATTGCCCCCCAGCCGTTCGATGATGGTTTTACATATAGATAACCCTAAACCGGTACCTTGAGCAAAAGAATTCACTTTGACAAAACGCTCAAATACTTTGCATAGTTTGTCAGCTTCAATACCGATACCCGTGTCGCTGACGTGGAATTCTATTTCATTCCCCTTGCGGTGGTAACCATAACTGATGCTACCGCTTGTGGTGAATTTGAATGCGTTTCCTATCAGGTTTGAAATCACTTGGAAGATGCGGTTCTTGTCTCCTTCAATCACTACATCTTCATCCGAAGGTTCATAAATCAACTCCACTCCTGTGGGGCAACGGAATTTGTGCGCGTCATGTATTTCCCGGCAGAGCGGATGCAGACGTACCGGAGTAATGGAAAACTCAACGATACCCGCCTCAATCTTAGAAAGGTCGAGTATTTCGTTGATTAGCTGTAACAACCTTTCATTATTGGATTCCACGATGTCATAGTAGTTTTTCCGTTCGTCGGCATCGGCACTTTCGGCTATGATGCGCGAGAAACCAACAATGGCATTCAGTGGGGTGCGGATTTCGTGGCTCATATTAGCAAGGAAAGCAGATTTCAATTGGTCGGAAGTTTCTGCTTTTTCTTTGGCGACGAGTAGCTCGCGCTTCATTCCTTCCATTTCAGTGATATCCCATTCAATGCTCAACAAGATGGGAGGGAAGTCGCCGCTCTCTATTTTAATCTTTCTTTTATCCAGATAAATGGATTTGCCGTTCTGGTCGTGCTCTTCTGTAATCCAGTGCATTTCTTTTCCGGTCTTGGCTATTTCTATATCCTGCCGTCTCTTCTCCTGTGCAATTTCAAATGGGTAAAAATCAAAGTCATCTTTTCCCAATGCTTCTTTCATCGGTATGTTGCGATTGTATGATTCACGATTACGATACAAATATTTAAAACCGCTTTCGATATCTTTCACAACAATACTTGCCGGGAGATTTTCTATAGTCTTATCCAATATCTGGCTGAATCGTTTGATTTGTTGTTCGTGAGTGATACGTTGTGAAACGTCACGTCCAAATACCCATACGGTTTCCTCACCTTCATCACTGGTTACCCAATAAGCATTTCCTTCGATAGCCAATACTTCCGGATGAAGAGGCAGAGGGTTTGGAATTACAAATCCGTTATGCTCTTTACCTTTCTTAATCATGGAAATCATCTTTTTCCATTCCTCCTCATTATTTACATAGGAGTTGGTATTGTAAATTGTCAGTTGAGTGATGTCGTCTGTACAACCGATGTCGTGATGCTGTTTGAATCTCCTGTTGGCAAATACCAATGTGCCATCTTCGCGAGCCGCAAAGATGTCTTCAGTGGAGTTGTTTATGGCATGAGTCAATAGATTGATATCGTTGCGCCTTTGCTGGATATCTGTAATATTTTGTATATACCCTTCTATAGTCGTATTGCCGTCTTTATATTTTTCCCGTGCAAAGGTTTTCAAGCGGATATAGAATATCTGTTTCTGAAAATGGATGCGGTAATCCACACTTTCCTCCATATCGCCTTTCAGGTTCCGCGCCAACCAGTTATTAAAAGTTTCATGGTCTTCAGGAAGGATGTGGCTTACATATTCATCCAACAGAATGACTTGTTCTTCCTCGGTGCACATGATTCCTGTGTGGCCCGTATATCTGAAATTATTGGTAACGGTATCGTATCTCCATCTTCCGATGAGCGCGGCTTTCTGGATTTCTTTGAGTTCATGATTCCTTTTTTCCAGTTCCAATTTGCGTTGGCTTCGTTCTGTGATGTCACGGTATTGGCAGAGCACCATGTCCTCGTAAGGATACATAATGCATTTGAAGAAATAAGTTTTGCTTCCCAGCGTCAGTTCATAGTTCTTTGTAGAGCGTACTTTTTGCGTTAATACCTTCTTGAACTCAGGATAAACCTGATAGCAGGTAGCATAAGGCAGCAGTTCGAACATATTCTTACCCAGTAGGAATTTTTCTTTTAGAAACCACAAATCCACGTTATAGACCGCGATATCTATGCAGATGCCGTCTTTATCCAGGAGAATCATGGTATCCGATGTCAGCTTCAACAGCTTTTCGGCATTTTCTGCGTTTTTCAAAATATTTTCCATATTGTTTCTGGTATTACGCTCTTCTGGCTTTTTCCCATGCCCCACTGGCATTGCCTTTGCGTTTACGCAGGTAGTTGATTCCTCTGATGACGTTGATGTTCATAAAGAGAAAATAGTACGGGATGAAGAGTATTTTATTTTTGATATGCTTCGTTGATAAGTAATAGCCCCAACTTCCCATGAGGTAAAACAATGCCTGTAATAGCCAAATGACGGCATAGAATAAGGGAGAGTCTGTCGTGAAAATGAGAATTGTGTTGAGGGGAAGCAATAAAAATAATAAAATGGGAGTGAGCGACCAGCGTAGTACACGGTGCGACACATATTGAAAACTAAATATGCCGTAATGGAATGGATTGAGCAACGGGCGCAGCCGCCAGATGGATTGCAATCCGCCTGCGGCGATACGTACCTTGCGTTTTTCTTCTTCGCGCATATCCGCCGAACCACTTTCTGTGGCGTATGCGTCTGCGCAATATGCAATGGTATATCCCCGCATGACGATACGCAGGGAAAGTATAAAATCATCTAGTAACGTGTCGGTAGCCATTTCTTCGAATAATTCGCTACGGATGGCGAACAACTCTCCGGCCGCACCGACTGCCGAGTAAAGGCGGGAGTCGAGTTTCTTAAGCGTAGATTCGTATTTCCAGTAAATACCTTCACCGCCCGAAGCTGCATTGTCTTTTACTTGTACTGCAATGCGTTTCTCACCGGCCACGCATCCCACTTTAGGATTGGCAAACGCATGGACAATTTCCCGCAATGCCTCGCGATTGATGTGGGTATTGGCGTCTGTGAATACAACGAGAGGAGTTTTTACGAATTGCATTCCACGGTTCAGGGCTGCCGTTTTCCCTTGCCGTTCAGGTTGATAGATAACTGTAGCCTGCGGCCATTTAGCCAGGAGTTCATTGGTGCGGTCATTACTGCCGTCAGTCACCCAAAATATGTGAAGTTTCTCTGCCGGGTAGTCTAATTCAAGGCTGTTGCGCATTTTTTCATCTACAACAGTTTCTTCGTTATAGGCGGCAATGAATAGAGTTAAATCAGGTAATGAATTATCAGCAGGCATCGGGGCGACGACCGTTTTACGGAAACATTCTTTTATCTTTACCAAGATATATAGAAGAATCCCATAGCCAAGATATGTATAGAATACAATAAATAGGCTTATCCAAAAGATTATTTCAAAGGCATCCATTTAGTATCAGACTCTTTAATTTCTAATCAAATGCAGAAATCAAGCCCAAAAATATGTATAATCTTTTGGCGGTGCAAGGAAACAGGTGAAAAACTACTCTTTAATATTCAATTTGTTGTAAAAATCAGAATGCTTCGGTCATATTGAAATAAAACAGCGTCTGTTTGTTTACAGTATTCTTTCCTAAGTCAAGCCGCACATTCATTCGAGGTTGTACCTCTATGCGCAGACCCAAGCCATAGTTGGGTAAAACACCCTCGATTTTTCCGATGGTAGGTCCCATAAAGCCACATCCGGTCCACGCTACAAATCCGATGTGGTGCAACATACGTTTTATCCAATTACTGCGGTCGGTATTGAACATTTGGCGATATTCGGCCATAACCACATGGGAGGATTTGTCACGATATTGTCCCATATAATAGCCGCGCAGGTCAAAAGGAGTACCTGTGAGGGAATATTGCGTCAGAGGAACGTCACCGAATACATTCTTGGTTTGTGCCGTCCAAGCTATGACTTTACGATTACCCACCGATTTATATTGACGATAGTCCAGCTCGAGCCGATAGAAGTTTTGGTCGCTACCGAAAGCCTTACTGTACATCATGCCCCGGAAGTCGAGATAAACACCCCGGTAGGCATTGGCGGGAATATCACGGCTGTCGTAAGTCAAAAGAAAACCGAGACCGGAGTTGAAATTCTTGTAGCCATGCTCATTGCCACCGGCAGCGATGTAAGATTTTTCTTCCACAAGATACTTGGCAGGATTGGTTATCTTGTCATAGTTGATGTCTATTTGCGGACCGGCAAAGACATTGCTGTGTCCCAGACGGAACAAAAACCAAGGGTTGACTTGAATACCGCTGTAACGATACTGGCTGGTACTGTCACTACGCACATAATTCTTGTTGGTAGTGTAGCCCACGCCGTAGAAATTATCTTCTGTGTTTTTAAAAGAGAATTTTCCGAAGATACGAAAGTGGTCGCCCTTGAAAAAAAGTTGCGGCTTCACCATTATGTTAACACCACCTTTGAACATGTACGCAATGGACATAGGTACCACGGAACGCAACTGGGTGGTGTCACTGGGGTTCATGCGGAACGTCAACAAAGCGCTACCGCCTATTAATGCACCAAAGTCCGGCGTATAACTGGGACCACCTAATATATTATAGTGTAAATTTCTGCGGGCCACCTTTTGCTTATGCAGTTCTTTTTTAGTCAATACGGGAGTAGTGTCGTTGGGTGCTGTAACTACTTGTTCTTGGGCTGAAATAGTCGTTACTAACAGCGCCAGAATGAATATGCTCAATGTAAATCTTTTCATATCGTACGAATATGGCTGCAAAGGAAACTAATTTATCTGAATTAGTTTTCAAGTGAATAGACAATATTTCTTAAAGAACACTCTAAAAATTTCAAAAAAGAAATTACTTTTGTCTCACAAACAGGAATAGAACGGACATCACCGGAATGTTCTGTTTCTCCGTTTTCTCATGACCTGAGACGTTCCAAAACCGTGTTTGCTCTGTATCTATAGGATTGGACTTGGTACGGCTCGGGTACGGAGCAGGCAGGGGGAGGGCGCATAATTGGTCTAAATCTCTGTTTTCTTGAAATATGGTAATTTTAAATTTATAAATATAAGAGTGTAATTTAATATGAAGAAACAAATTTTATTCGTCATTGTTTTGGGCGCTGCTTTGTTTTCCGTGCAGGCGCAAGACAGCAAGGGGGGCATCAGCCCTTCCATGCTCCAGCAAATCAAGCAGAGTTATCAAGGGACAGCATCGGACAAGGCGTTACGTAATGCCATTGGTAATAATGATATACGAAAATTGGCACTTAATCAAGAGAATATGCAGGAGATGGATACTCATTTCTCGGTTCAGGTAAAATCCAAAGGTATTACCAATCAGAAATCATCAGGGCGTTGTTGGTTGTTTACCGGTCTGAACGTGATGCGTGCCAAAGCACTTGCCAAATACAATTTCCCTTCTTTTGAGTTTTCGCAGATATATCCTTTCTTTTGGGATCAGCTGGAAAAGTCCAATCTTTTCCTGCAAGGAATCATTGATACCGGTAAGAGTCCGATGAACGATAAAACCGTTGAATGGCTCTTTCAGCATCCGTTGAGTGATGGAGGTACCTTTACGGGAGTTGCAGATATTGTGACGAAATATGGACTGGTGCCCAAAGAAGCGATGCCGGAGACAAACAGCAGTGATAATACTTCCCACATGGCAAATCTCATTTCATTGAAACTGAAAGAATACGGACTGCAATTGCGCGAACTGATTGCCGGAGGTGCCAAGCCTGCCGCCATAGAGAAAGAAAAAACGAATATGCTGGGCACTGTCTACCGCATGCTGGTGTTGAATCTGGGTGTTCCTCCTACGGGATTTGATTATGTTCGTAAAGATGCTAAAGGAAATCCTTTGGAAACAGAACACCACACACCGATGTCTTTCTTGGAAAAATATGGAGATAAACAGTTGCTGACCAACTACGTGATGCTGATGAATGACCCCAGCCGTGAGTATTATAAATGCTACGAAATAGATTATGACCGCCATCGTTATGACGGAAAGAACTGGACATACGTGAACCTGCCCGTAGAGGATATCAAGGAAATGGCTATCGCCTCTTTGAAAGATAGTACCATGATGTATTTCTCTTGTGACGTCGGCAAGTTCCTGAATTCGGAACGTGGTTTGCTCGATGTAAAAAACTATGATTACGAATCTTTGATGGGTACTACTTTCGGCATGGATAAGAAGCAACGCATTGAGACCTTTTCCAGTGGCTCTTCTCATGCTATGACGCTGATGGCTGTAGACTTGAATAATGACGGAAAACCGGTGAAGTGGATGGTTGAAAATAGTTGGGGAGCCGATAGCGGGTATAAAGGACATCTCATAATGACAGATGACTGGTTCAATGAGTATATGTTCCGCTTGGTGGTAGAAACCAAATATGTTCCTTCCAAAGTAATGGATTTATTTAAACAAAAACCAATTCGCTTGCCGGCTTGGGACCCGATGTTTGCAGAGGAGAAATGATAAAGTGACAGGGTGATCACCTTCCTCTTTTCGCCTTTGTGCTCGTTAACGAAAGGAATTACGGAAATTTCTCCGTAATTCCTTTCTTTTTTACTATTTAATCACATTCTTTTTTGTTACTTTTGCGGGCAAATTAATGAAACCATTATTTTATATAAACGCATGGCAAATGTAATTAAGTTACGCAAAGGCCTTGACATTAACCTGAAAGGCAAAGCTGCGGAAGAGTTTTTCTCCGTGAAAGAGCCGGGATTTTACGCACTTGTTCCCGACGATTTTACGGGTGTCACTCCGAAAGTGGTGGTCAAAGAACAGGAATATGTGATGGCCGGGGGACCCTTGTTTATCGACAAGAATCATCCTGAATTGAAATTTGTTTCGCCCGTTAGCGGCGTAGTGACAAGCGTGGAGCGTGGTGCACGCCGTAAGGTGCTGAACATCGTTGTAGAGGCTGCCGCTGAGCAAGACTACGAAGAGTTCGGCAAGATGGAGCCGTCCAAGATGAGTGCCCAGGAAGTGAAAGAAGCGCTTCTGCAAGCAGGCATGTTCGCTTTCATCCGCCAACGTCCGTATGATGTAATCGCTGACCCGACTGTCACTCCGAAAGCCATTTTCATTTCCGCTTTCGACAGCAATCCGCTGGCTCCCGATTTTGAGTTCGTCTTGAAAGGGGAAGAGGCAAACTTCCAGACAGGACTTGACGCTTTGGCCAAGATGGCAAAAACGTATCTGGGCATTAGTGTAAAACAAAAAGCTACTGCTTTGACGCAGGCTAAGAACGTTACTGTTACTGCGTTCGACGGACCGAATCCGGCAGGTAATGTGGGTGTGCAAATCAATCACATTTCTCCGGTTGTGAAAGGCGAAACCGTATGGACTATCGGTGCGGAAGCTGTAATCTTCATCGGACGTTTGATGAATACCGGTCGCGTGAATATGACTCGTACAGTAGCTGTGACGGGTTCCGAGGTGTTGAAACCTGCCTATTGTAAATTGCAAGTCGGTGCTTTGTTGACAAACGTATTCAAAGATAATGTGACGACGGATAAAGACCTCCGTTACATCAGCGGTAATGTGCTGACCGGTAAGAGGGTTTCTCAAAACGGTTTTCTTGGAGCTTTCGACAATCAGTTGACGGTTATTCCCGAAGGGGATGAAATCCATGAAATGCTGGGTTGGATTATGCCGCGCTTCAATCAGTTTAGCGCCAATCGCTCTTATTTCAGCTGGTTGATGGGGAATAAGGAATATGTGATAGATGCCCGTATCAAGGGTGGAGAACGTCACATGATTATGTCTAATGAGTACGACCGTGTATTCCCGATGGACATCTATCCCGAGTATTTACTGAAAGCAATCATTGCAGGCGACATCGACCGTATGGAAGCTTTGGGCATTTACGAAGTAGCTCCCGAAGACTTTGCTCTTTGCGAATTCGTGGATTCTTCCAAACTTGAAATCCAACGTATCGTACGTGCTGGGCTTGATATGCTTCGTGCTGAAATGAGCTAAAAGGTAAAAGGGAGAAAGAAACAAGTTAACAGTTAACAAGGTGACAAGAGAGGATGATATGACTGTTCTCCTCGTCAACTCGTCAACTAAAACCTAGTCAACTAATTAATAAAAATAAATGAAAGCGTTTAGAAATTATCTCGATAAGATAAAGCCGAACTTTGAAGAAGGCGGCAAACTCCACGCATTTCGTTCGGTATTCGATGGCTTCGAAACATTTTTGTTCGTGCCCAATGCCACTTCGAAATCGGGAACGCATATTCACGACTCCATTGACAGTAAACGCATCATGTCGATGGTAGTTATTGCATTGATACCGGCGCTGTTGTTCGGTATGTATAACGTAGGTTACCAGCATTTCCACGCAACCGGAGTAACCGGCAGTTTCATCGAAATGTTTGCCTACGGTTTTTTGGCTGTATTGCCTAAAATCATTGTATCATACGTAGTTGGTCTCGGCATTGAGTTCGTGGTAGCTCAATGGAAGAACGAAGAAATCCAGGAAGGTTTCCTTGTTTCGGGTATCTTGATTCCGATGATTGTTCCGGTTGACTGCCCATTGTGGATTTTGGCGGTTGCCACTGCATTTGCTGTGATTTTTGCGAAAGAAGTATTTGGCGGTACGGGTATGAACGTGTTCAATGTTGCTTTGATTACCCGCGCATTCCTGTTCTTCGCTTATCCTACAAAGATGTCTGGTGACGCGGTTTGGATTCCGGGAGATACGATTTTCGGCCTGGGTGGTGAAACTTTTGTTGATGGCTTTTCCGGGGCTACTGCATTGGGGGTAGCATCTACGGCTACCGACCCTAACGGTTATCTGCCTTTCTCCTGGGACATGGTGACGGGCTTGATTCCGGGTTCTATTGGTGAAACCAGTGTTATTGCCATCGCCTTGGGTGCTATCCTTCTGTTGTGGACAGGTATAGCAAGTTGGAAGACTATGTTCTCCGTATTTGTTGGCGGTGCATTCATGGGTTGGGTTTTCAATACAATCGGACCTGACACGGCTATGGCTAATATGCCTTGGTACGAACACCTCGTATTGGGTGGATTCTGCTTCGGTGCCGTATTTATGGCTACCGACCCTGTTACTTCCGCCCGTACCGAAACAGGTAAATATATCTTTGGATTCCTGATTGGTGCCATGGCTATCATTATCCGTGTGCTGAATCCCGGTTATCCCGAAGGTATGATGCTTGCTATCCTGCTGATGAATATCTTCGCTCCGCTGATTGACTATTGTGTAGTGCAAAGCAATATCAGCCGTCGCGAGAAACGTGCAACTGTAAAGTCTAACAATTAAAATACCGGAAAAGAAATGAATACCAATAGTAATAGTTATACTATCATTTATGCTTCGGTAATGGTTGTTATCGTTGCATTCCTGCTGGCATTCGTAAGCTCTTCATTGCGTACTATTCAGAATAAGAACGTAGAGCTTGATACGAAGAAGCAGATTCTTGCTGCATTGAATATTAAAGATGTGAAGGATGCCGATGCAGAATATAATAAATATGTGAAAGGCGATATGTTGATGAATGTGGACGGTACTCTGACTGAGAATACCGGAGCATTTGCCACTGCCTACGAAAAAGAAGCCAAAGAATATCATCGTTTGCATGTATTTGTTGCTGAAGTAAACGGAGAAACGAAATATGTATTTCCGGTTTATGGTGCTGGTCTTTGGGGAGCTATCTGGGGTTATGTTGCCCTGAATGCCGACAAAGATACCGTTTATGGTGTATACTTCTCTCATGCCAGTGAAACTCCGGGCTTGGGTGCTGAAATTGCCAGCGCTCAGTTCCAAGGGGAATTCCCGGGTAAGAAGACTTTGGAAAACGGCGAGGTTGCACTTAGTGTTGTAAAGAACGGAAAAGTTGACAAACCTGCCTATCAGGTAGACGGTATATCTGGTGGTACTATCACCTCTGTAGGTGTGGATGCTATGCTGAAGGCTTGCCTGAACAACTACAAGAACTTTTTAACTAATAATAATGAGGAGGAATAAGAATATGGGTGCATTGTTTTCAAAGAAGAATAAAGAAGTATTCTCAACTCCGCTTGGATTGAACAACCCTGTTACCGTACAGGTATTGGGTATCTGTTCCGCTTTGGCCGTTACCGCGAAGTTGGAGCCTGCCATTGTAATGGGACTTTCCGTTACAGTGATTACGGCATTCTCCAATGTAGTGATTTCATTGCTGCGTAAGACTATTCCCAACCGTATCCGTATCATTGTTCAGTTGGTGGTAGTTGCTGCGTTGGTAACTATTGTAAGTGAGATATTGAAAGCTTTTGCTTACGATGTAAGCGTACAGCTTTCGGTATATGTAGGTTTGATTATCACGAACTGTATCCTGATGGGGCGTTTGGAAGCATTTGCCATGCAGAATGGTCCTTGGGAGTCCTTCCTCGACGGTGTGGGCAATGGTTTGGGATATGCCAAGATTTTGGTTATCGTAGCATTCTTCCGTGAACTGTTAGGTTCCGGTACTTTGCTTGGTTTCAATATCTTAAACTACGAACCTTTGCAAAAGATAGGATATGTAAACAATGGTTTGATGTTGATGCCGCCCATGGCATTGATTATCTGTGCTTGCATTATCTGGTATCAACGTGCCCGTCACAAAGAGTTGCAAGAAAAATAAGTATATTATTTATGATTTCGGATTCTGATTTATTCCTTCGAGACACTGCGGAGTACTGATAAATCATAAACCATAAATCATAAATCATAAATCAATAGAACATGGAACATTTATTAAGTTTATTCGTCCGCTCAATCTTTGTGGACAACATGATATTCGCGTTCTTCCTCGGTATGTGCTCATATTTGGCTGTATCAAAGAATGTGAAGACTGCTGTGGGACTGGGTATCGCCGTAACCTTTGTGTTGGTAGTTACCCTTCCGGTCAACTATTTATTGCAAACCAAGGTGCTGGGTCCTAACGCTATCATCGAAGGCGTTGACCTCAGTTTCCTTAGCTTTATTCTTTTTATTGCCGTAATTGCAGCCATTGTGCAGTTGGTGGAAATGATTGTGGAGCGTTTCAGTCCTTCGCTCTACGCTTCACTGGGTATTTTCCTGCCGTTGATTGCAGTTAACTGTGCTATCATGGGTGCCTCATTGTTTATGCAACAACGCATCACGTTGGGCGAAAGCGACCCGAAATACATCGGTGATATATGGGATTCCATCTCATACGCACTCGGCTCGGGTATCGGCTGGTTGTTGGCTATCGTGGGCCTGGCCGCCATTCGTGAAAAGATGGCTTATTCTGACGTACCCGCTCCACTGAAAGGTTTGGGCATCACGTTCATCACTGTAGGCCTGATGGCAATGGCATTCATGTGTTTCTCTGGTTTGAAAATCTAAAAGAAAGGAATAAAACAATGGATATGAATATGATATTAGCAAGCATTGGTGTATTCCTGGCGGTTGTCATCCTGCTTGTTGTTATCCTGTTGGTTGCCAAGAATTTCTTGGTGCCGTCAGGTAATGTGAAATTGACTATCAACAACGATGAGGCTTTGGAAGTAGAATCCGGTTCAACGTTGCTGAATACGTTGTCGGTGAACGGTATTTTCCTTTCTTCCGCTTGTGGTGGTAAGGGTTCTTGCGGGCAATGCAAATGCCAGGTGCTGGATGGTGGCGGTGAAATCCTGCCTTCTGAGATACCTCATTTCAGCCGTAAGCAAATACAAGATCATTGGCGCTTGGGTTGCCAGGTGAAAGTGAAAAACGATATGAGCATCAAGATTGATGAATCTGTACTTGGTGTAAAAGAGTGGGAGTGCGAGGTTATCTCTAATAAGAATGTCGCTACATTTATCAAAGAGTTTATTGTTGCTTTGCCCAAAGGCGAGCACATGGACTTCGTTCCGGGTTCTTACGCTCAGATTAAGATACCTAAATTCTCAATGGATTATAATAAGGATATAGATAAGGGGTTGATTGGTGAAGAATACCTTCCCGCATGGGAAAAGTTCGGTCTGTTTGGCCTGAAGTGTACGAATGAAGAAGAGACTATTCGTGCTTATTCTATGGCTAACTATCCTGCTGAGGGTGACCGTATCATGTTGACCGTGCGTATCGCTACTCCTCCGTTCAAGCCGAAAGACCAGGGTCCTGGTTTTATGGATGTAATGCCGGGTATCGCTTCTTCTTATATCTTTACCCTGAAACCGGGTGACAAGGTAATTATGAGTGGCCCTTATGGAGACTTCCATCCTATTTTCGACTCAACGAAGGAAATGATGTGGATTGGTGGTGGTGCCGGTATGGCTCCGTTGCGTGCGCAAATTATGCACATGACGAAGACACTGCATACAACCGACCGTAAGATGTCTTACTTCTACGGTGCACGTGCTTTGAACGAGGTATTCTATCTGGAAGACTTCTTGCAAATAGAAAAAGATTTCCCGAACTTCTCATTCCATCTTGCACTGGACCGTCCCGATCCGGCTGCCGACGCAGCGGGCGTGAAGTATACTCCGGGCTTCGTTCACAATGTAATCTACGAGACTTATTTGAAAGATCACGAAGCTCCCGAAGATATAGAATACTACATGTGCGGTCCCGGTCCGATGTCTAAAGCTGTTGAGAAGATGCTCGACGACCTTGGCGTTCCGGCGCAGAATCTGATGTTTGATAACTTCGGCGGATAAGAGACATATTATACGTTTTTTATTCATATAAAATGGAGGTGGCAGATAATATTGCATTATCTGCCACTTTTGTTTTCTTGTATCTCCCATTCTTTTATTACCTTTGTTCTCAAATTGAAGAACTTTATGGAATATTCGGAAATACTGCGTAATTTGCAGATAGAGCAACTTACTCCTATGCAGGAGGCTGCATGGGATGCCTATCAATCGGACAATGACCTTGTTTTGTTATCACCTACAGGCTCCGGTAAAACTTTAGCTTTCCTGTTGCCTTTGGTCCATTCTTTAAATACTGACGAACAAGGAGTACAGGCTGTCGTATTGGTTCCTTCGCGGGAGTTGGCATTACAGATAGAGACCGTATTTAAGTCCATGAATACTGCTTTTAAAGCTATGAGTTGTTATGGCGGTCGTCCTGCAATGGAAGAACACCGGACTATGAAAGGCATCAATCCTTCTGTAATCATTGGTACGCCGGGACGAATGAACGACCACCTGCGAAAGCAGAACTTCGATGCCGCTACGGTAAATACCCTTATCATCGATGAATTTGATAAATGCCTTGAATTTGGCTTTCAGGATGAAATGTCGGAGGTTATCGGACAATTGCCTTCATTGAAGAAGCGCGTTCTGTTGTCTGCTACCGATGCGGAAGAAATTCCTCAGTTCACAGGGTTGAATCGTACCCTAAAACTCAACTATTTGACTTCTGAAGGGGTATCCGGACGCTTGAATATTCAGAAAGTATTATCTCCTGAAAAGGATAAACTGGAAACGCTCTATCGATTGCTTTGTACGTTGGGTGACAGTTCTACTTTGGTATTCGTCAATTATCGTGAAAGTGTGGAACGGGTAACCAATTATCTGAAGTCGAGAAAATTCCCTTGTGATTCTTTCCATGGCGGTATGGAGCAGGCAGATCGTGAACGCACGCTTTATAAATTCCGTAACGGGAGTTGTCCTGTCCTGATTTCTACCGATCTTGCTGCACGAGGGCTAGATATTCCCGGTATAGATAATATCATACATTATCATCTTCCTGTCAACGAAGAAGCATTTACGCATCGTAATGGGCGTACGGCACGTTGGGAAGCGAAAGGGTCATCTTATCTTCTTTTACATTCGGAAGAACGCTTGCCGGATTATATCCCGGAAGACATTCCTGTTTTTGAGTTGCTGGAATTGACTCCCAACCCTGCCAAACCTCGCTGGACTACCATATATATAGGTAAAGGAAAAAAAGATAAACTGAATAAGGTGGATATCGTCGGCTTTTTATATAAGAAAGGTGGATTGACACGCGAAGATGTAGGCCAGGTCGATGTGAAGGAGCATTATGCTTTTGTTGCCATTCGCCGGGGGAAAGTAAAGCAACTTCTCAACCTGATACAAGGTGAGAAGATTAAAGGGATGAAAACACTGATAGAAGAAGCAAAGTAACGTTTTCTTCTGTCTTTTTCTATCGAATGAGAAGTAAATATTAAGTCTATCTTTCAATTTACTATTTTATACCATTCTTGGCAAGTATACATAACAAATTGGTGCATATATCTTGTATAAACCAATAAAAAGAAAGGTAAATGCGGATAAAAAAAGGATTTTCATAAGGAAAGATTGGTAATACGGAAATAATTCCTTAATTTCGCCATGTCGAAAGACACAAATGAACGAAATTGTATAACCAAAACAAACTTCAAATGAAAAAGCATAATTTCAATGCAGGACCTTCCATTCTTCCGCGTGAGGTGATTGAGGATACAGCGAAGGCTATTTTAGATTTCAATGGATCCGGTCTCTCCTTGATGGAGATTAGCCACCGTGCTAAAGACTTCCAACCCGTAGTGGACGAAGCCGTGGCATTATTCAAAGAATTACTCAATATCCCCGAAGGTTATTCGGTGCTGTTCTTGGGTGGTGGTGCCAGTCTGGAATTCTGCATGGTTCCTTTCAACTTCCTTGAAAAGAAAGCTGCTTACCTGAATACGGGTGTGTGGGCAAAGAAGGCAATGAAAGAAGCCAAAGGCTTCGGTGAGGTTGTAGAAGTTGCCTCTTCCGCTGAAGCTACTTATACATATATTCCGAAAGATTACACTGTACCGGCTGATGTAGATTATTTCCATATTACTACTAATAATACAATTTACGGTACGGAACTGAAGAAAGACCTTGATGTCAATGTTCCGATGGTTGCCGATATGTCTTCAGATATTTTCTCTCGTCCTATTGACGTATCTAAGTATATCTGTATTTATGGCGGTGCACAGAAAAATTTGGCTCCGGCAGGTGTGACATTTGTTATTGTAAAGAACGATGCATTGGGTAAGGTATCACGTTATATCCCCACTATGCTGAACTATCAGACTCACATTGATGGTGGTTCTATGTTTAATACTCCTCCCGTTGTTCCTATCTACACGGCATTACAGACTTTGCGCTGGATTAAAGCACAGGGTGGTGTGAAAGAAATGGAACGCCGTGCTACCGAGAAAGCAGATATGCTGTATGCTGAAATCGACCGTAATAAAATGTTTGTGGGCACTGCCGCCAAAGAAGACCGTTCACGTATGAACATCTGTTTCGTAATGGCTCCCGAATATAAGGAACTTGAAGCTGACTTCTTGAAATTTGCTACAGAAAAGGGTATGGTAGGTATCAAGGGACACCGCTCTGTTGGTGGTTTCCGTGCATCTTGCTACAATGCTATGCCGAAGGAAAGCGTTCAGGCGTTGATTGACTGCATGCAGGAATTTGAGAAACTTCATTAATAACATATTTTTCACCACAGAGGGCACAGAGTCCCACAGAGATTAAGTTAAAAAAGAAAACTCTGTGGAATTCCATGTGATTCTGTGGTGAATTCTTTTAATACCCTAAGAATTATGAAAGTATTAGTTGCAACAGACAAACCGTTTGCAAAGGTTGCAGTAGACGGTATTCGTAAAGAGATTGAAGCAGCAGGTTATGAACTTGCATTGCTGGAGAAATATGGCGAAAAAGCAAAGTTACTGGAAGCGGTGAAAGACGCTAACGCCATTATTATCCGTAGCGACATCATTGATGCCGAAGTATTGGATGCAGCCAAAGAACTGAAGATTGTGGTTCGTGCCGGTGCCGGTTATGATAATGTAGATTTAAATGCCGCTACTGCCCATAATGTATGTGTAATGAATACTCCGGGACAGAACTCCAACGCTGTTGCAGAACTGGCTTTCGGTTTGATGGTGATGGCTGTTCGTAATATGTATAACGGAACTTCCGGTACAGAATTGAAAGGTAAGAAGCTGGGTATTCATGCATACGGTAATGTAGGTCGTAACGTAGCTCGCGTAGCTAAAGGTTTCGGTATGGATATTTATGCTTTCGATGCTTTCTGCCCGAATGAAGTGATTGAGAAAGACGGTGTGAAAGCCGTGGCGTCTGTTGATGAACTCTATTCTACTTGTGATGTAGTGTCTTTGCATATTCCTGCAACTGCCGAAACTAAGAATTCTATCAATTATGCTTTGGTAAACAAAATGCCAAAGGGTGGTTTGTTGGTAAATACGGCCCGTAAGGAAGTTATCAATGAAGCTGAATTGATAAAGTTAATGGAAGACCGTCCTGATTTAAAGTATATGACGGACATCATGCCTGCTGCTAACGATGAATTTGTTACCAAGTTTGCCGGACGCTATTTCTCTACTCCCAAAAAGATGGGTGCTCAGACTGCTGAAGCCAATATCAATGCAGGTATTGCGGCAGCCAAGCAGATTGTAGGCTTCCTGAAAGACGGTTGCGAAAAGTTCCGCGTAAATAAGTAATATTTTTTAGGCGCGGATTACACGGATTATGCGGAATAAGTTGTTCTGTGAAATCCGTGTAATCCGCGCCTGAATATTTCATTTAATAATCTAATCACCATGGCAATTATAAAACCTTTCAAGGGCGTTCGCCCTCCCCAAGACTTAGTAGAAGAAGTTGCATCGCGTCCATACGACGTGTTGAATTCCGAGGAAGCGCGCGAAGAAGCAAAAGGAAACGAGAAATCCCTGTATCATATTATTAAACCGGAAATAGATTTCCCCGTTGGTACGGATGAGCATGATGAACGTGTTTATCAGAAAGCTGCCCAGAACTTCCGAATGTTTCAGGATAAAGGATGGCTGGTTCAAGATGAGAAAGAGAACTACTATGTATATGCCCAGACCATGAATGGTAAGACGCAATACGGTTTGGTAGTAGGTGCATACGTTCCCGACTATATGAACGGTATCATCAAGAAACATGAGCTGACCCGTCGTGATAAGGAAGAGGATCGGATGAAACATGTTCGCGTGAACAATGCCAATATCGAACCGGTATTCTTTGCCTATCCTGATAATGTTACACTGGATACTATTATTTCCCGTTATACAGCAGAAAAGCCGGTATACGATTTTATCGCTCCGGGTGACGGTTTCGGTCACACTTTCTGGATTATAGATAAGCAAGAGGATATTGATGCGATTACCAAAGAGTTTGCCAAGATGCCTGCTCTCTACATAGCTGATGGACATCATCGTAGTGCCGCCGCTGCTTTGGTAGGTGCGGAAAAAGCAAAGCAAAATCCCTATCATCATGGAGATGAAGAATACAACTATTTTATGGCTGTTTGTTTCCCTGCCAATCAGTTGACAATTATAGATTACAACCGTGTTGTGAAGGATTTAAATGGTCTGACCCCTGAACAATTCCTTGCTGCCGTTAGTAAGAATTTCAAGGTAGAAGAGAAAGGAGCTGATATTTATAAACCTGAAGGTTTACATAATTTCTCCCTTTATCTGGATGGTAAATGGTATAGTCTTACTGCCAATCCCGGTACCTACAATGATAACGATCCTATCGGCGTGTTGGATGTAACTATTTCTTCCAATCTGATTTTGGATGAAATACTCGGTATTAAAGACCTTCGTTCAGATAAGCGCATAGACTTTGTAGGAGGTATCCGTGGGTTGGGTGAATTGAAGAAACGCGTCGATAGTGGGGAAATGAAACTTGCATTGGCGTTATACCCTGTCAGCATGAAGCAATTGATGGATATTGCCGATACAGGTAATATTATGCCTCCTAAGACAACTTGGTTTGAACCAAAATTGCGTTCAGGACTGGTAATTCATAAACTAGACTAAATATAGTGAGTTTTATTTGAACGGGGGATGTGTCAAAAATAAAATTCACTATCATTACACTTTGTCATCCTGAGCTCGTCGAAGGATCTCTTCTCCTTTCATATATGGAGGAGATGTTTCGGCTACGCTCAGCATGACAGAACGATAGGCTTATATGAAGATATTGATAATAAATAGCAGTCCTCGTCGACAGGGAAACATTTCAAAGATGTTGGACTTGATGAAACAAGAAGCAGAAAGTTTGGAGGTCGAAACAAATTATATACGGGTTTCGGAGTTGAAAGTACATCCTTGTATCGGTTGTATGAAATGTCGTGAAGCCTTGAAATGCTGTTTACCTGAAGACGATGCACAGCAAGTACTGCATTTTGTTGAAGAAACGGATGTGTTGATTATCGGCGCTCCCTGTTATTGGGGAAATATGCCCGGTACGTTGAAAGTCCTTTTTGACCGGATGGTTTATGGTATGATGGGAGAAAATTCCATGGGAATTCCTCTTCCGCTTCATAGAGGTAAAAAAGCAATTATAGTAAGTACGTCTACCACTCCTTATCCTTTCAATATATTCTACAATCAGACACGGGGAGTAGTGAAAGCTTTGAAGGAAATCTTGAAGTGGAGTGGTTTTAGGGTAGTAAAGACTATAGAGAGAGGAGGAACCAGAAAATATCCGGGCTTATCGGAAAAAGAAATGATACGATGTAAAAAGATTATTCATAAGTTGTTGTAACCAAAGGAGTAGGGGAGGTTGAAGATGAATAAAAAAGAAGAATATAAGTTCAAGAACGAACAATATCTGGAAAATCTACGTACTGAAAAGGAAGTGAAAGAACTAGCTGCGGGAATACTTTATCGGGTATTGGAAACAGGACAGGGGGGTGCTACTCCTCGTCTTAACAGTGTGGTTTCGGTACATTACAAAGGAACGCTTATCAATGGTCGTGAATTTGATAACTCGTGGAAACGGAACTGTCCGGAGGCATTTCGCTTGAATGAAGTGATTGAGGGCTGGCAGATAGCGTTACAACAAATGCATATAGGAGATTATTGGATGGTTTATATCCCTTATAAAGTAGGTTATGGTACACGGGCAAACGGTCCTATTCCCGCCTTTTCAACATTAATCTTTGAAATACAGTTATTGGGTATTGCCTGAACGTGAACAATCTCTCATTCTCTGTTGTTAGGATACCAGTCACTAAAACTCAGTAGGTATGAATACAAAGAAGAAGAATGAAGAGAATGCTGCTCAAGAAGCAACTCTCCGGTCGGAAGAGGCGTTGATAAATGAGAAAGGAACAGTGCCCGGACAGCAGATAGGACTGTACAGTAAAGCGAATAATAAAGAAGTTCGTCAGGTCGTTAAGATATTGAATCCTGACAAAAATAGTTTAGAGAGCAGAGGATAACCCTCTGCTTTTTTTGTATCCCACATTTCTTGTTGAAGATTAGAGTATATTACTGAGTGGTTTTGTATCTTTGCCGAAGGAATTGGAAAACTTCAAAATAAGCAGCATTGAAACTTCGGCAAGGAGACCTCACGCAAGGAGGTATAACAAGCACATTATTACGTTTTACTCTGCCCATGATGGTAGGGGCATTTCTACAACAATGCTATAACATTGCGGATACTCTGATTGTAGGGCAATGTATTGGTGCCCATGCTTTGGCTGCTGTCGGTTCGGCTTATACCCTGATGATCTTTTTGATTTCTGTATTGCTGGGTTTGTCAATGGGAAGCGGTACGGTTTTCTCTTTACAATATGGGGCCGGAAATCAATCGGCTTTACGCCGTAGTATCTTTGTTTCGTTTGTATTGATTGGAACGGTAACTCTTGTACTTAATATCGCCGCGTTTTTCTGGCTCGATCCTATTCTCAGGCTTTTGCAAGTACCGGAAGATATTTATGGAATGATGCGCGATTATCTCTGGATAATCTTCTGGGGAATTGTTTTTACTTTTATCTATAATTTCTATGCGGCGTTGCTTCGTGCCGTGGGGGACTCTGTGACTCCCCTTTGGTTTCTGGCCGTATCGGTCGTATTGAATATCGTGCTTGATTTATTTTTTATACTACGGTTGGATTGGGGTATAGAAGGCGCGGCCATTGCCACAATCATTGCGCAAGGCGTATCGGCTTTAGGAATTGTGACATATACTTATATGAAACGTCCGGAGTTGAGGTTACATTCTGCCGATAGGCACTTTGACCGTACCTGTTTGAAAGAAATAACTTCCTTTTCAATGCTTACATGTGTTCAGCAATCGGTGATGAATTTTGGTATTCTGATGATACAAGGACTTGTCAATAGTTTTGGTACGGCAGTGATGGCAGCTTTTGCCGCTGCTGTAAAGATTGACTCTTTCGCCTATATGCCTGTCCAGGAATTCGGTAATGCTTTTTCTACTTTCATTGCCCAGAATTTCGGAGCGAAGCGTTATGAGCGTATCCGTAGGGGAGTTCGTAGCGCATTCATTACGGCAGTTGTATTTTCACTGGCCATATCTGTTCTTGTATTTGTTTTTGCAGAACCGCTTATGCTGATATTTGTCCGTCCCGGTGAAACGGAGATACTTTCTGTCGGTGTAGATTATCTTCGCATCGAAGGCGCTTTCTATTGCGGCATAGGTATATTATTCCTGTTATATGGTTATTACCGTGCCATTCGTAAGCCGGGGATGTCTGTGGTACTCACAGTTTTATCTTTAGGTACACGCGTGGTACTCTCGTATGTTTTGGCCTCTATACCCTCTATCGGAGTAATTGGTATTTGGTGGTCAATTCCTATCGGATGGCTTCTTGCGGATTTGATAGGTATTATTTACTACAAATTGCATCGTTAATTGCCAGGATACGGCAAATCTGCTCAACAGTCCTTTTTATATTCATGCGTGCAAAGGAAGGTTTCATGGCTTGTTCTAAAGATAGGGGAGAGGGGGTAATAGAGAATATTCCCTGAAATCCTGCTTGGTTCAATAAGTCACAGTCTTCCACGCTTCCTGCCAATAGAATAACCGGAATATGTTGTTTTTGAGCTTCTTGAAGTATCCCGATGGGTACTTTTCCCATGAGGGTTTGCCGGTCTGATTTTCCTTCTCCGGTAATGATGAGGTCTGCCCCTTTTATCTGCTCTTTAAAATTGAGGACGTTTAACAGCAACTCTA
>ULTJ01014134.1_pt1 | contig 26374 bp, 19 predicted proteins | sample 1957491 | NCBI WGS metagenome assembly ULTJ01 (sample SAMEA4835731, study PRJEB28245) | human gut metagenome | biome: gut microbiome; material: fecal sample | place: Denmark | collected 2008 | reverse complement strand
GTTGAGCTACGCGGCCCTTTTTTATTTAACGGGTGCAAAGATACGTACTTTTTCTTAATTAGCAAATGTTACGCAAACTTTTTTTGAAGATTTTTATTCGATGAAACGGTAGTTAAAGAGCTGCCAACCGATGGTTAGCCCAACATTCCACTCCTTTTTCGGTGAGCTATAATGATTTACATACGCTGATATAGTTCCGAAAGGTAATTGGCAGATAACAGAAATTTCTCCCATATATTCGAACTTTGAAAAGGCTTTTCCATAAAAAGCCTTGTTCAATGCATTTTTTTCAATGGGAAATACCGGCATAAATCCATAAAATTCGGTACGGAACTGAAACATATCGTTGAAAATAAATATAGGCTTAATACCCGCCGCCAGAAATTGGTTGGCACGAAAAGCTTCATTATACATCAATTTACTATGAGGAGTAGGTGCAAATTCCGCAGCCTGCATCATTGTCGCCGTATAATTCTCTGAGAAGTTCTTCGATGAATAGAGCATTTCCGCCATCCATCCTAGAGTGAATTTAGGACTCATGGAGTGATAAGCATCTTTCATGTAAGAGATTTGAAGCCAGGACTGACGCTCTTTGGTAGAAGTTAACTCTTTGGGATTTCCGGGACGGAACTTTTCTTTTCCGGTAAAAACCTGAGCTACCAGTTTTTCGTAATAACCTCTCGTCGCATACTGACGGGCATTATAAGTACTTCCATAGAACCCAATAGCTCCGCCTAATAACTTATAAGTACTCTTATCCGAACGATCTTCATCAAAATTTATCACATTAGACTGAAAGTAGTTATCTTCAAGCACTCCATATCCAATACTGAATTCTGCCCGCTTATTTGAAAGGAAAGGCAGGGCTACCATTAATTTTACAAAACGTTCATCCTTTGAATTGAAAGATGGTTTGTCATTCTTAGAGAAGAGTTTATCCTTTTTATAATAATCAAAGGTACTTATGGATGCAATGAATCGATATGAGGTAGGAATACGGGTGGGCAAATCAATTTTTGCCATCAATTGAGCATTATTATAGACTTTACCCAACTGACCGTCGAAAGTAATCTCTTTGGAGTAATAGTTCAAATTTTGGTATCCCAACCCTAAATATATTTGATTAGAACTTGTTGTAGAGACACTTCCACCCATGCGAACCGATAAATTATTCTCCATTTTAACTTTTAGATGGAGCTCGTACAAATCACTTTCCGGCTTGTAAACAGCATGGGGTATGATTTCCGATATCATATTATCTGCCAATAGACGGAAATAACCACGTTTTAGCTCTTCGTAAGTAAACACTTCATGGTCTTCATCATGAAATTCTTTCTTGATATAAACTTGTTGTTGTTCATTAGCTCCCTCGATATGAATATCGCGAAAGCGGAGTTGTGGCAAATTACTGCGATAGACCAATCGTCTTAATCGAATGTTGTCGGCATTTACACGCCGATGGATACGATTTTTTATAGAATCCATTAAACTGATAGTCCGGTTATAACCAATATCATGTAATTCCTGTAAACGGTCGAAATCCAGCAAATTTACGTCATCATATTTGAAATTCATTACAATGCCCAAAGAATCGGGAAGAGAATAGTCCGTTTTCTGCATTACCATATTTTCTATCTGACTCATCAAATCGTTCTCTTTAGGTTTGCTGGGATTGGCTGCCACCACGCTACCAATAATAATATCAGGACGAAAGTCTTTCCGCATCACGTCAGTAGGGAAGTTATTGTAAATGCCCCCATCATAAGCCAATACACTATCAATCTCTATCGGTTTAAAGACAAAAGGAAAACTCATAGATGCACGTACAGCATCTCCTAAATCACCTTTTCTCATTATAAGAGGTTTTTTATTATACACATCGGAAGCGATACATCGGAAAGGAACAAATAACCTATTAAAATCGCCGTCGCAAGATGCCGTAGCTCGCGCAAATAGCTCTACAAACACTAAATTCATCTGTATGGGATTAACCATACTGGTAGGAAGTATCTGTGGTTTCAGATGCATTGAGTCTCTAAAAGCAAACCGGATATTGAAAAACTCGGGTGTAGGACGGTTTTTCTTAAAATAATATTCATATTTAGGTTCTACCTTTCCGGAATACCAGCGTTTGAAATCGGGAGAACGTAACAGAGCCGCCATATCATCTGGAGAGTACCCCATTGCATACAAAGAACCAATAATGGCACCCATTGAAGTGCCGGCAATATAATCGATGGGGATATTGTTTTCTTCTAGGGCACGGATAATCCCGATATGCGTCATACCTTTCGCACCACCACCACTAAGGACAAGTCCCACTTTCTGAGCTTGAACTATTGATAGCAAATATAGGCAAAACAACAAAAACAACAAAATTCTCTTCATGATTAATAGTTCAGAGTAAAATGTGCTGATTTATTCAACGCTCAAATATAAACAATAGTTTCCAAAAACATCGTATTCAACGGAAAAAAACACTTGTATAACAGTGAAAACAAACAAAAAAAGGGCATTACAACTCATAAGAATTGTAATGCCTTGTATATTGAATAAAATCTAAAGGGGCTTTATTTAATTAAGTCTATACTTCTCTTAACAAAGTTATTCAGGGCTTCTCCCTTTAACATGCCATTTTGAAGTAACGCTAAGTCAATCAGTTGACGAACAGTTTTGTTTTTAGCAGCATATCCGGCAAATATATTTTCTTTTTGTGCCTTTAATGCTTCCCACTTTTGATCCAGATTATTCACCTCATCCTTTTCAGCAGTAGGTATTTCTTCATCCTTTTTACCTTCCTGTTTCTTTTTCAGGTCATTTCGGTGCTGGTTTACTTCATCCATTTCTTTCTGTACAGGTGCAATCTCTGCGGCACATTCCTTGTCTTCGTCCGATAAAATCTCTTTTACAAGCTTATGGTCGGAGTTTAATACCAAGTTGAACATGTCCGGCATTTCTCCATAGAAGCTCATTCCAGCCTGAATATTGGCCATCTCTTTCATACGGCGCATATATTCACTCTGCGTAATCATTACCGGCGCAGAATTTTCACCTAAAGCTTGTGCCATTATATTAAATTCGGTCTTCTCTATCTTAGGCAGTTGACTCTTGAAGATAGCAGACAGTGCTTCTTGCTTTCCGGCTTCTAGAACATCATTCTTTTTGTCTTCTTTGACAATCAGATTATCGATTACATCGCTGTCTACACGGGTGAAGCGTGTTTTTTCAAACTTTTGCTCCAGCATGCTTACCAAAGCGATATCCAGCTGGCCGTCCATCAACAGCACATTGTACCCCTTATTCTTGGCTGCTTCAATATAACTATATTGTTCATCTTTATGGTTAGCATACAGATAAATCAAATTTCCATCCTTATCTGTCTGGTTATCTTTAATCAAAGTCTTATACTCTTCAAAAGTATAATATTTGTTGTCTGTATCGATGAAAAGGGCAAAATCTTTAGCTCTGTCATAGAAATCTTCTTGTGTGAGCATTCCATAATTAATAAAGATTTTCAAATCATTCCACTTTTCCTCGAATTGCTTGCGGTCATTCTTAAAAATTGATTGCAGGCGGTCTGATACTTTCTTGGTGATATATGTAGATATCTTCTTTACGTTAGAGTCACTTTGCAAATAAGAACGGGATACATTCAACGGAATGTCCGGTGAGTCCAACACACCATGAAGTAGGGTAAGGAAGTCGGGAACAATTCCTTCAACAGAGTCCGTTACATATACTTGGTTACAATAAAGTTGTATCTTGTTCTTATTCAACTCGATATTACTCTTTACTTTTGGGAAGTAGAGAATTCCAGTAAGATGGAATGGATAATCTACATTCAGATGAATCCAGAATAAAGGTTCATCGGACATCGGGTAGAGTTCACGATAGAACTTTTTGTAATCTTCATCTTTCAATTCGCTGGGCTTCAATGTCCACAACGGATTTGCATCGTTGATGATATTATCCTCATCCGTTTCCACTTGCTTACCGTCTTTCCATTCTTTCTTTTTACCAAATGCAACAGGGATGGGAAGGAAACTGCAATATTTCTTTAATAAAGAAGAAATACGAGGTTCTTCAAGAAATTCCTTGCAATCATCATCGATATAAAGTACGATATCAGTACCACGTTCGGTCTTATCTACGTCTTCAATAGTAAATTCAGGACTACCATCGCATGTCCATTTTACAGCTTGGGCGCCTTCTTGATAGGATTTGGTGATAATTTCAACTTTCTTGGCTACCATAAAAGCAGAATAGAAACCTAAGCCGAAGTGCCCGATAATAGCATTTGCATCATTCTTGTATTTTTCCAGGAAGTCATTAGCTCCGGAAAATGCAATTTGATTAATATATTTATCAATTTCTTCTGCTGTCAAACCGATACCATGGTCAGACACGGTAATTGTATCCTTGTCCAAAGAAACATGAACGGTTAAGTCTCCAACTTCACCTTTAAATTCACCAATAGAAGCCAAGGTTTTCAGTTTCTGGGTAGCATCTACTGCATTAGAAACCAACTCGCGAAGAAAAATTTCATGATCGCTGTACAAAAACTTTTTAATGACGGGGAAAATGTTTTCGGTAGTTACCCCAATATTTCCTTTTTGCATACTACGTTTATATTTTTAGGTTTATACTTTTATCGTTTTGGCAAATATGAAACAAAAAAAATGCCAGCCCAATAAGGACTGACATTTTGACGGTCTTTTATAAAAAAGATGATTACGCTTTCTTAATACTTAATTCATCTTTTTCTTTATCTACGGAGATATTTACGGTGTCTCCCGGTTGTATACCGGTTGATACAATTAGCTCGGAAAGTCCATCTTCCAGATAGTTTTGGATGGCACGCTTCAAAGGACGTGCGCCAAACTGCACATCATAACCTTTGGAAGCAAGGAACTTTTTAGCATCTTCATCTACAACTAATTTATAGCCAATAGCTTCAATGCGTTCAAATAATCCTTTCAACTCAATATCGACAATCTTGGTGATAGCATCCAATGAGAGTTGGTCGAAGGTAATGATTTCATCGAGACGGTTCAGGAACTCAGGAGCAAAAGTCTTGTTCAAAGCTTTCTGTATCACGCCGCGAGAATGCTCATTATTATCTGTACGGCTTTGTGCGGTAAAACCTACACCATGACCAAACTCTTTCAATTGCCGGGTACCGATATTGGAAGTCATAATGATAACCGTATTCTTGAAGTCAATGGTTCTGCCATAATTGTCAGTTAAGCGACCTTCATCCAATACCTGTAACAAGACATTGAATACATCCGGATGGGCTTTTTCTATCTCGTCCAACAAGACTATGGAATAGGGTTTACGCCGTACTTTCTCAGTCAACTGTCCGCCTTCTTCATAACCGACATAACCCGGAGCGGCGCCAATCATGCGAGAAACAGTGTATTTCTCCATGTATTCACTCATATCGATACGTATCAACGCATCACTGGAGCCAAACATGTATTTAGCCAACTGCTTTGCCAAGTGTGTTTTACCAACACCAGTAGGACCAAGAAACATGAATGTACCGATAGGGCGATTTGGGTCTTTCAATCCTACACGGCTACGCAGAATTGCTTTTGTCAATTTTTCGATAGCAGCATCCTGGGCGATGACTTTAGCCTGTAATTCTTCTTTCATACCTGCGAGCTTCAGGCCTTCTGCCTGTGCCATACGTTGTACGGGTACGCCGGACATCATAGATACGACATTCGCTATTTCTTCTTCCCCTACGGTCTGACGGTCGTCTTTCAAACGAGCTTCCCATTCGGCTTTCATTTCATCCAGACGAGCAGACAATTCTTTTTCGCTATCACGATAGCTGGCGGCAAGCTCGAAATTTTGCGATTTCACTGCTTCAGCTTTTAGATTACGCGCCTCTTCTATCAACTTTTCTTGTTCTTCAATTTCTTTAGGAACATTAATGTTTGTCAGATGTACGCGTGAACCTGCTTCATCCAAGGCGTCAATGGCCTTGTCGGGGAAGTTACGGTCGGTGATGTAGCGGTCTGCCAACTTGACACACGCTTCCAGAGCTTCGTCGGTATAATTCACATTGTGATGGTCTTCGTATTTCTCTTTGATATTCTTCAATATCTGAAGAGTTTCCTTAGCAGTAGTAGGCTCTACAATTACTTTCTGGAATCTACGTTCCAAAGCACCATCTTTTTCAATATTCTTTCTATATTCATCAAGCGTAGTAGCACCGATACACTGTATTTCACCGCGTGCCAAAGCAGGTTTCAGCATATTTGCAGCATCCATAGAACCAGCTGCTGCACCAGCACCTACAATCGTATGAATTTCGTCAATGAAAAGAATAACATTCGAATTTTTCTGTAGTTCATTGATTATAGAGCGGATACGCTCTTCAAATTGCCCACGATACTTTGTTCCGGCCACAACAGATGCCATGTCAAGCATCACTACACGCTTGTCAAATAGAATACGCGATACCTTTTTCTGTACGATACGCAATGCCAGCCCTTCTACAATGGCAGATTTACCGACTCCCGGTTCACCGATAAGTACCGGATTATTTTTCTTACGACGGCTCAAGATTTGTGCCAGCCGTTCAATCTCTCGTTCACGGCCTACCACCGGATCCAACTTTCCTTCTTCAGCGGCACGCGTCATGTCCATACCGAAATTGTCCAATACGGGAGTGTCGTTGGACGGTTTCTTGGAGGCGGTTTGTGCAGATGATGATGAGTTACCGCCAGAACTACGCGAAGCGCGTGACATATTCATCTCCTCTTCATCTTCTTCATCGTCTTCAGTAAAACCCATTCCTGCATTGGGATTGGTCGATTTCATCGAAAGTTGTTCAAATACAGACTGGTAGTTTACCTGATTTTCTTCCAAAACCGTAGCGGCTAAATTATCTCCGTCTTTCAATATAGCTAGCAATACGTGTTCGGCATCCGCTGTTGCGCTCTTCAGCAGACGAGCTTCCAGCATACACATTTTTAATATTTTAGCTGCCATTGGAGACAAGGGCACATCCGCATCAGGCAAAAGTGTGTCATCTTCAGCATCCTTCAGGAAACTCTCTAGACGACTTTTGACCTGTTTCAAATCTATATTGAGTTTCATCATAATTTCAATAGCTTTTCCTCCACCGTCTCGCAACATGCCAAGTAGTAGGTGCTCAGGGCCAATATATCTATTTCTCAATCGATTGGCTTCTTCTTTGCTATAAGTAATAATGTCAGAAACTCTTTGTGAAAATTGATTGTTCATACTAATTCTTTCTCCTCAATTAAAAGGTTATTCATGTACAAAGATACGTATTAATTAAATTCACGCATCATATAATTCAATTTATTACTATACAAATCTCATGCCACAAATAAAAAAGCATTTTTGTTTTATACATATTATATATACACGGCGGCCGGATTAGAAGCCGTTTTCGTACCAATCATCGGTATTTGTTGGTACATGTATGTAGTCGATAAGCAGATTGCCGGGAAATGCCACATACGCCAAAGAAAGGTATAAAGCGAAATTGTATACAATTGCAAGAAAGTTTATAGATGAAAACTTTTGTATGTCGTAAAAAAGCAGTACTTTAGCGTGGTTTTTCACAAACCCTAAAATGTATAATTAATAATCTTTTTAAATGCTTGAACAAGACAGAATTATAAAGATTAACATCGAGGAGGAAATGAAGTCATCATACATTGACTACTCTATGTCGGTCATTGTTTCACGTGCCCTTCCGGATGTTAGAGATGGTTTTAAACCCGTTCACAGAAGAATTCTTTTCGGAATGATGGGACTGGGAAATACGTCTGATAAACCTTATAAAAAATCAGCCAGAGTTGTAGGTGAAGTATTAGGAAAGTATCACCCTCATGGCGATTCTTCTGTATATGGTGCGTTGGTGCGTATGGCACAGCCATGGGCTATGCGATATATGGTTGTAGACGGACAAGGTAACTACGGTTCAGTAGATGGTGATAGTGCAGCAGCTATGCGTTATACCGAGTGCCGTTTGCAAAAAATCGGTGAAGAAATGATGCAGGATCTTGATAAAGAAACGGTTGATATGCAAAGCAACTTCGACGATTCTTTGTTGGAGCCAACTGTTATGCCGACTCGCATTCCAAACCTTTTGGTAAATGGAGCATCAGGTATCGCCGTAGGTATGGCAACTAACATGCCGACACATAACTTGACTGAAGTTATCAATGCTTGTATTGCATACATCGATAATAATGATATTGATGTTGAAGAGTTGATGACTTATGTAAAAGCTCCTGACTTTCCGACTGGAGGTTATATATATGGCATGAGTGGTGTGCGTGAGGCTTATCTTACGGGGCGTGGACGTGTCATCATGCGTGCTAAAGCTGAAATTGAAACCGGTTCAACACACGACAAGATTGTAGTAACGGAAATTCCGTATGGTGTCAATAAGGCCGAATTAATAAAATACATCGCAGATTTAGCCAACGAAAAGAGGATTGAAGGTATAGCTAATGCCAATGATGAATCTGACCGTGAGGGTATGCGTATCGTTATAGACGTGAAACGTGACGCAAATGCCAGTGTAGTACTGAACAAGCTTTATAAAATGACTCAATTGCAGACTTCGTTCGGTGTAAATAATGTAGCACTTGTACATGGACGTCCTCGTTTGTTAAATCTGAGAGACTTAATAAAATATTTTGTTGAGCATCGCCATGATGTGGTTATCCGCCGTACCCAATATGAATTGCGTAAAGCTAAGGAGCGTGCCCACATTTTGGAAGGTTTGATTATTGCATCAGATAATATTGATGAAGTAATAAAGATTATTCGTGCAGCTAAAACTCCGAATGATGCCATTACAAGTTTGATAGAACGTTTCCAATTAAGTGAAATTCAGTCTCGTGCTATCGTTGAAATGCGTTTGCGCCAACTTACCGGACTGATGCAGGATCAACTTCACGCTGAGTATGAAGAAATTCAGAAGCAAATAGCTTATTTGGAGGAAATTCTTGTAAATGATGAATTATGTCGCAAGGTTATTAAGGATGAATTAATCGAAGTAAAAGAGAAATATGGAGATGAACGTCGTTCTGAAATTGTTTATTCTTCGGAAGAATTCAATCCGGAAGATTTCTATGCAGACGATGAAATGATTATTACCATATCACACATGGGATATATCAAACGTACTCCATTAAGTGAGTTCCGTGCACAAAATCGTGGTGGAGTAGGTTCTAAGGGGACTGAAACCCGTGATGAGGATTTCGTAGAACATATCTATCCTGCAACGATGCACAACACTATGATGTTCTTTACACAGAAAGGTAAATGCTATTGGTTGAAAGTATATGAAATTCCTGAGGGTACTAAGAATTCTAAGGGACGTGCCATTCAAAATCTGTTAAATATAGATTCTGATGATGCTGTAAATGCATATTTACGTGTTAAGAATCTGAACGATCAGGATTTCATCAATAGTCATTATGTGTTATTCTGTACCAAGAATGGCGTTATTAAGAAAACATTACTTGAACAGTACTCACGCCCTCGTCAAAACGGTGTGAATGCTATCACAATACGTGAAGATGACCGTGTGATTGAGGTTCGTATGACTAATGGTGACAACGAAATTATCATAGCTAATCGTAATGGCCGCGCCATTCGTTTCCACGAAAGTGCTGTGCGTGTTATGGGACGTACTGCTACGGGAGTACGTGGTATGACACTTGACGAAGATGGTCAAGATGAAGTTATCGGAATGATTTGCATTAAAGATCCTGAAACAGAAACTATTATGGTAGTATCTGAACAGGGTTATGGAAAGCGTTCTGATATTGAGGATTATCGTAAGACAAATCGTGGTGGCAAGGGTGTAAAGACTATGAACATCACAGATAAAACTGGTAAATTGGTAGCAATCAAATCTGTAACGGATGAAAATGATTTGATGATTATCAATAAATCGGGCATTACCATTCGTCTGAAGGTTGCAGATGTTCGTATTATGGGACGTGCTACTCAGGGTGTACGTCTGATTAATCTCGAAAAACGTAATGATGAAATCGGTTCCGTATGTAAGGTTACCTCAGAAAACGAGGAGGAACAACTTGCAGAAGAAGGGGAAGAAAACATTATGGAGAATCAACAAGATGAGAAGATGAATAATGAAAATGAAGAATAGACATAATATTAATTTAAATTTTTCTACAATCATGAAAAGAGTACTATTTTCAATGGTTTTACTGCTTGTTGCAGGGTTTACTTTCGCACAAGAAAAGAATGTGAAAGAGGCCAAAAGCATCGCTAATGAAGTAAAACCGGACTTTGCAAAAGCAGAGCAACTTATCAACGGAGCCTTGACCAATTCTGAAACAAAGGACAATGCTGATACATGGGATGTAGCAGGCTTTATCCAGAAAAGAATCAATGAAAAGGAAATGGAAAATGCATATTTAAGAAAGCCCTATGATACTCTTAAAGTATATAATAGTGCATTGAATATGTGTAAGTACTATTTCAAATGTGACGAATTAGCACAAAAACCTAATGAGAAAGGTAAAATCAAGAACAAATACAGAAAGCCTAATTCTGCTGCTATCTTAGCAGCACGCCCGAACTTGATTAATGGTGGTATTCAGTTCTTCAACTTGGACAAAAACAAAGAAGCTCTTGAATTCTTTGCAACATACGTTGATGTGGCCGCAAATCCGATGTTTGAGAAAGAAAACTTGCTGCAAACTGATACCGTACTGCCTCAAATTGCATACTATGCAAGTTTGGCGGCAGCTAAAATGGAAGATTATCCTAGTGTATTGAAATATGCTCCTTATGCTCAGAATGACAAAGAAGTTGGAAAATACGCTATGGAATTCATTTCTACTGCGTTGAAGGCTCAGGGAGATACAGCTAAATGGGTTGCTTCTTTGAAAGAAGGTATCCAAAAATATCCTGAGCATTCGTTCTTCTTTGGTCATTTGATTGATTATTATAGCAATAACAATAAATATGATGAAGCAATGCAATTTGCTGATGATATGTTGGCAAAAGATCCTAATAATACATTCTATCTGTATGTAAAAGGATATCTTTATCACAATATGAAGAATTATGATAAAGCTATTGAATTCTACAAAAAGACTATCGAAGTAGACCCAACCTATGCTGAAGCATTCTCTAATTTAGGTTTAATTTATTGTCTGCAAGCTCAAGATTTTTCGGAAAAGGCTACTACTGATGTAAACGATCCTAAATATAAAGAAGACCAAAATACATTGAAAGCTTTCTATGAAAATGCAAAACCTTATTATGAGAAAGCAAGACAATTGAAACCAGATCAAAAAGATTTGTGGTTGAACGGCTTGTATAGAGTATATTACAACTTGCAAATGGGGCCGGAATTTGATGAAATAGAAAAGATGATGCAATAAGCCTTGAATTTTCCCTATAAATAAAAAACCTAATCAAACAAATTTTGGTTAGGTTTTTTATTTATTTCCTTTACAATTTTAGCTATGACTTTTTATGAGAATGATATTTTGTGAAAAAAATAGAGGCGAAATAAATCGCCCCTATATATTAAACATAATCATGATATTAATTAAAAACGTAGAGCTTACATTATCAGCTCGGTCTGCCATAGATAACCAATAATGGCGTATCAGAGTGGAAAATCATCTTTCGAGCAATGCCAGGATTAAATAGTCGTGAGAAAATATTTCGTTTATAAGATGTTAGAGCAATAATGTCAATTTCATTAGCTTTGATATATTTATCTAAACTATTAAGGAAATCATCATTCTTCACAACATCATAATGAATTTCCAATTGTGGATATTGCTTTTGGAAATATTCTTTAATACCAGCCAGCTTGATTTCGTTCCAAGTATCCTTTACATCAGCAAGATGAATCAAAGATACAGAAAAATGAAATGGTTTTAAGCTATTTATTAATGAGTCAAATGCAATTAAGTCCCGTTGATCAAAGTTTGTAATGAATGCAATACGTTTTACTTCGGTAAATTGTTTAAATGGTGTATTCTCCGGAATAGCAAGAACCGGTACACGACTGCGTTCGATAACTTCAGCAGTCACACTTCCAATTAGGTCAATATCTTTTTGGTTTTTGCCACGTGTACCCATAATGATGATTCTTGGATGATATTCCTTAGCATATCTAAGGATTTCTTCTTCAGGAATTCCTTCACGTAGCACGCAAGTATGTTTAACATTAGGAAATTCACCAGAAGCGATTTTCTCTTTTACCTTATCAGATAAAGCATTTAAATCAGAGTGTACCTTTTGCAAGATATTTTTTACGTTTTCTTCATCACTCAATTGATAATTGAAGACATCGCCATAAGGTAAAGATGTTGCATAAATAGGTGTAAAATAAACATGTAACAAGACAACCTCTGCTCCAATATTCTGTGCAAAATTAAAGCCAAATTCACATGCTTTCATCGAATAATTAGAGAAATCAACCGGAATTATAACCTTATTACTTGTGTTTTGTACTTTAGGAGCCTTCCCTCCTACTACTTCTTCAGATAGCCAAGCTGAACTTTCGGTAATCTTCAAAGCATGAGGCAAATCACTTTCTTTGATGCGGACACGAACACCAGAAGATACTACCGGCTGTATTTGATTTACATTATGAATGTAAGTTTCAATACCTTCATTTTCGAGAACATTCTTCAGTATCTGTGCCTTTGCATACGTCAGAATTGCTAATGTAACTAATTTATCTTCCATAAAGCCTATCATTTATATTGTAAAACAAACAAGAAATCCCAATTGTTTGTCAGCAATTGGGATCCTTTTAGCTTCTTTTCTTAAGCCTGAACGGGTTCTGCCGTCTTACTAGCTATTTCATCTAAAATCATTAACGCTCTATCAAGAACAGTGGTATCATCAATCATCACTAAACCACCATCCGGACCAGGCTCTAAGTGAATCCCTACACTCTTACCTTCCTTAAAATTATGTCCGCCAAAGAAGTTTCTTACTGTATCAACGTTAAGCCCGAGTTCATCAGCTATTCTATGCATGCTGCCACTAGGCAATGAATCTTTAATTTTACGAAGTTCATTAAATGTTATCGTTCTCATATTCATAAATTTAATGGTTAATACTCTGTATGTTTTATTATCACGCTATAAACTTAAGGAAAAAAAAGGATAAAACAAACTATTTGCATATATTTTTCAAATCCGATGTTTAACATTACCTAAAATAAAAAAAACGATACCTGCCAAGTACAAAAAGAACAGAAATATCTTTCTTTACTTGACAGGTGTCGTTTTTTTTTATAATATTTTCTATAATAGACTGCTACTAAATTACTTCTATTGTAGATGTAGGTACCCACCCTACTTTACCATCTTCTAAACGAATTTCTTTCCATTCGCGCATCGAATTATCTTTAATTTCAACCTTATGTCCTTCGTGCAATATAAATAAACTAGTACCGCTTTCACTAGGTGTACTGCGCACAGTTACGCTAGGAGATAAAATAATGGCTTGATTACGATTCATCAACTCATCTTTTTGTTGTGATGCAAAAACATTGCTCACTATCACAAAAACTAAAAAGATAATTCCAGTGATGAAACCTGTCTTTTTCCATAAAATCTGTTTGGAAAAGAAGAAAAGAGAAAGAGAAATTAATAATAGAATGAAGAATGTTACTCCTAATTTAGCCCACGCATCCACACTCAAACTGTTAATCAAGGATTTTATCCAAGCCACAAAGAATATGTCAGGTACTGAAGCAACCTTGTCAATCGTCTTAGAACGTGCTATTTCCAGGTTTGCACGAATATCGGCATTACCTGGCTCCAATAGTAAAGCACGTTCGTAATTCAAGATTGCTTTAGCAATATCATCTGCTTTATAATAACTGTTTCCCAGATTATAATACACCTCCGCAGCTTCACCTTTCTTTAGTAAATTCTCATAAATTTGAATGGCCGAAGCAAAATCATTTCTCATATAGGCGCTATCTCCCTCAGCTTTTGTTACATTTCTTTCTTGCCTTGCAGCAGAAAACTCAGCAGTATGCGTATCGGCAATGGTATCACCAACTGATTGTAATGTATCTACCGGGTTTTGCCCAAAAGCGGTCAATGTTATTACCAAAGTAAGGGTAAAAAACAATATCTTTTTCATCATTATGCCCTCCTATTAATGTTTAATTGAGTTCTCCATTCTACTGATAACTTCCAAAGAAGCTGAATAAACCTTATCCATAGCCTGATTATCATCACCAGGAGCAAAACGGGCAAACTCACAATTGTTCAACGCATCAATGAATTCCTTAATAAGTGTATCGTCCACACCATAAATGCGAAGTTCCTCTTCGATATTATCTTTCGATAACCGAGAAACCGGAATATTCAATTTATCACTGATATATCCCCAAAGGGCTTTCAATACTTCATCATAGAATGCATCCTTTTTGTTCTCTTCCAACAGTTTACCAGCCTGCTTCATACGTTTTACGGCTACTTTGTTCGCTTTTTTTGTACGCATTTTCGCTACATTAGCATTAGCAGCAATTTGCTTGCGATAAACAATAAAGAATGTAATAAACGCTATTCCCGGTATCAGATAGAATAACCAATACAACCATGAACCAAAGAAGAAATCACCTTTCTGAGAAAGAACTACATCATTTTGTTTGATGTATCGAATATCTTCGTTCAGTATCTTTAAATCTTCTTTATTTGTGAAGTTTGCAATAGTCTGTGCCGCATTTCCCGCACCCTTTTCTACATGCAACTCATACTCCTCCGTAGTCAATGTCTTGTATGAATTAGAATTGATATCGAAGTAACTGAAGTTCACAGCAGGAATTTTATAAGTACCCGCATTGCGAGGAATAGCCAAATATTCAATCACTTTGCTTCCTGATAGCCCTGCATTGGTAAGGCGGAATTTGTTATCCACTTTTGGATCATAAACTTCAAAGTCTTCCGGAAACTTAATTTCAGGAGTAGAAAGAAGCTTTAAGTTACCTGTACCTGAAATGACTAATTTAATAGTAACAGCGTCATTGGTTTTGATATTTGTACTATTAATAGAAGAAGTTATATTAAACTCTCCTACTCCTCCTGTGAACCCAGCAGGTTTACCGGCAGGCAAAGGTTTTACATCAATCGTCAATTGAGGAGTCATTATGGTCTTCTTGACTTCCACATAATTACTGCCACCATTAAAGAAAGCTTCAAACGGATCAGATACTTGTGTCGCTTTAGCGATAGAAGCATCGAAGCGTGCAGCGTCAATGGTCAACTTACCTGATTGTTGGGGGAATAGTACAAACTGACGATAAACTGTAGTTTGATAATTTCTACCTTTATAATGTTCCAGTCCCCATCTTCTGTCATTAGGCAATTCTACCTCCTGCGAGTGAAATCCCTTGAAATCAGGTAATTTCACATTATCGAACATACGAAGATCAACCAATGTATATATCTTATATGTCAACAAGAAAGCTTCTTGCTCATAAATAGTTGTTTTACTGGCAGTGGCCGTGATAAACAAATCATTATTGGATATTGCTGTACCGGAAGAAGGGCGACTGGCAGAACCATTACCTTTATTATTACTACCGCCTCCGGAAGATGCATTTGCCTGGTCAGCAGGCAACACTTTTATGTGTACAGAATTAGAAACCATTTGGTTGCCATTAGCTGTAATAGTTGCTCCCGGAATAGTGAAATTACCTTCGGCTGTAGCCATTAAAATATAAGTGAATGTGAGATTCTCTGTTTTAACACCATTAATACTTTGCATACTGTACGAACGGCTCGGTCCCATCAAAACATCAAACCCTTTAATGGAAGCAACCCGAAAATCTCTCACTTTCTCTGTATTCACTGTATACGATAGTCTAAACTGATCGCCCACTGCTACTGCATCGGGAGCAGACGCAGTGAATGTCACCTTTCCATCGGCAAAGGCATGCAAGCTGGTCGCTATCAATGCTATCCACAAGAAAATTATTTTTCTCATATATTATTTCCTATTATGTTTGTTACCAATCCTTTTCCAATCGACGTCCTTGGATAACCTGCTGCTGTTTCTTCACTTTATCCTGTACATCCTTTTCATCCTGCATGACAGAATTCAACAACTGTTCCGCATTTTCTTTAGACATTTCATTGTCTTTTTTCTCCGGTTGCTGTGGTTGCTGATCTTGTTTTTGCTGTTGGTCTTGCTTATTTTGGTCTTTTTTATCCTGTTGTTGATCCTGTTTATTCTGATCTTGGTTCTGATCCTGATTCTGTTGGTTTTGTTGCTGATCTTTCAGCAGTTTCTGAGCCAGTGCCAAGTTATAACGGGTTTCATCATCTTTGGGATTATTTCGCAAGGATTCTTTATAAGCTTCCACAGCTTTCGCGTAATCTTTCTGCGATTGGAATATAACTCCCATATTATGATATATCTGTGCCAGATTATCTTTATCTTTTTCGACTTTTGTTGCTCCTACATATTGTTCCATGGCTTCCTCCAACTTATTCTGTTCAGCCAGGGTATTTCCCAAATTATACATAGAAACTGTCGACTTTGGATTTACGTCCAAAGCTTTCCGATAGTTAACTTCTGCATCTACATACACACTATCCTTGAATAAACGGTTACCCTTACGGATAAAATCGCGTTCCGCTTTCTGTGCAGAAACCGATACAGCTGTTAACAACAGCAAAACCATTCCAATATATTTCTTCTGTAACATACGCATCATTTCTTATTAGAGAATAAATGAATGTTGCGGAACAGTGGGTTCTTACGTTCCATTATCAGCATTTCAGCAAGCAACAATAACAAAATTATCCACGCTACTGCTTGAAACTGCTCATTAAATTCGGTATAAACCTGTGTTTCTACATCAGCTTTAGCCATCTTATTAATCTCTTGGCTAATAGCCTTTTGTGCACTGTTGGTATTATCTACACGCACATATATGCCATTACCGGCTTTAGCTATTTCCTGGCACATCTGTTCGTTCAGCTTGGTAACGATAACATTACCCTCCCGGTCGCGACGATAATCATTTGTACCTTCTACCGGAATAGGCGCACCATCGGGCATACCAACTCCCAATACATTGACCTGAATACCCTTTTCTGCGGCTGCCTTAGCGGCTTCAACTGCTCCGCCTTCATGATTTTCTCCATCGGTAATAACGATAATAGCCCGTCCCACCCCTTCCTGAGGCGTAAAACTACGCGATGCCAAATTAATGGCGGCACCGATAGCTGTACCTTGCTTAGATATTAAAGACGGATCAATGGTTTCCAGGAACATCTTGGCAGAAATATAGTCATTCGTGATAGGTAACTGCGTAAATGCGTCACCGGCAAAAACAATCATACCCACTTTATCATTCTCCATTTTATCTACCAATTGTGCCACTAATCTTTTTGCTTTTTCCAAACGACTGGGCTGTACATCTTGTGCCAACATCGAATTAGATATATCCAACGCAATCATCACTTCCACTCCCTGGCGTTTTACCGTCTCAAGTTTAGAACCAAACTGCGGACGTGCTAACAGCACGGCAAGTAATCCGATAGCTGCAAACACCATCCAAAATTTTACATCCGGGCGATATTTGGAAATATCAGGCATTAATTGTGCCATCAGCACAGGGTCACCGAACTTACGGATAGCCTTCCGCCTACGGTAATTGGAGTACAAGTAGAAAACTGCCAGGAACGGCAATAATAGCAACAAGTACAAATATGCAGGTTCTTCAAATCGAAACATCTTTCTATTTACAATTTAGTAATTTACAATTTACAATTCGTCTGTGCAATGATATCGCATAAAGAAGATACGCAAAGAATAGTTTACGGAATCTTCTTCAAAATAGAGTTACGCAACAAAACTTCCAATAATACGCATAAAAAAGCCGCCAGTGCAAACCACCGGTACTCTTCCTGGCGTTTACTATATTCTTTCACATTCAGTTTTGTTTTCTCCAACTTATCGATTTCCTCGTAAACCTCTTTCAACTTAGAGTTACTGGTTGCGCGGAAATAATTACCATCCGTAGTACCGGCAATCTGAGTCAGCGTCTTTTCATCTATCTCAACCGGCATATTCACATATTGCACGGTTCCACCTACCGGATAAGGATACGGAGCCATACCGTTAGTACCCACACCGATTGTATAGACACGAATACCAAAGCTCTTCGCGATTTCGGCAGCTGTCAATGGAGAAATATCTCCTTTATTATTGGTACCATCAGTCAAAAGAATAATGACTTTAGATTTAGCCTTACTATCTTTCAAACGAGTTACCGCGTTGGCTATACCCATACCTACAGCCGTACCGTCTTCTATAAGTCCGCATTTCACATCCTTAATCAGGTTCAAGAGCACGGCATGGTCTACTGTCAGCGGACATTGCGTAAAACTTTCCGCTGCAAATAAAGTAATACCGATATTATCATTCGGGCGTCCATTAATAAATTCTGCGGCCACCTCCTTAGCTGCTTCTAGGCGATTAGGCTTTAAATCCTCAGCCAGCATACTCGTAGAAACGTCTATGGCAAGCATGATATCGATGCCTTCAACCTCACTATTCTGCCAACTATTGGTAGTTTGTGGACGCGCCAAAACAAGGATAATCAATATCAACGCCAAAATCCGAAGTACAAACGGTACATGCAACAAATAATTCTTATAACTTTTAGGAGTATGTGCATACACACGAGCATCCGAAATCTGAAGAGTAGCTTCACTATTCTTCCGCTTCATGATATACCATACTATATAAGGTATAAGCAACAGCAGCAAAAATAAATATTCAATATTGGCAAAAACCATATTTATTTACGATTTAACGATTTACAATTTAGCTTCGCTCAAAACATCTTTCATTTTTCACTAATGTATAGTTCCGATTGAAGTCACTCTTCCCTTTTATACTTAAGCGAAATAATTATATAACTCCACTCCAATGTATATCAGCGAACCTATAAGAGCGGCAGTCAACAACACAATACCTGTACCAAGTAAAATCTTGGTGCGTAAAGAACGTTTTTCGATGATAGTAATCTCAGTTGGTTGCGGTTTGGCATTTTCATCCTCTTTCTCTTTCGTTTCGTTGATGAAGTCAATGGCATTAATCAAATTAGCGTCATTCTCGTTCATCATTGGATTATGCTTGGCAAACTTCACCAAATCAGCAGTTTGGAATAATGAGCGTAAATCTGCTATTGCTTCTTTATCTTTCATTTCCAATAACTTATCAATAATTTCAGAAGACGTCATTTCCAAAGCATTAAAACCAAAACGATTTTTAATATATGTACGAAGGGTATCTGTAAGTTCTGTATAATATTCCTTCGACTGTCCCTTCTGCCATGCTTTTTCATCTTTGATACGTTCAATCTCTTTCATAGCCAGTTGATGTGGCGGCAACTTTGGCTCCACTTTCACCTTACGTATAATCGGCTTATTATCACGTATACGCTTTATCAGATAGATTAGTAACAAAAGCAGAGGAATAAACAATATTCCGCAAGAGATGCTTACGTACCAATCTTCCCAAGCAAAAGGAGCCTGCATCACTGTTTTAGGTCCAAAGAACTGATCGGGATGCAACGTGTCTACCGGCATAGAATATACTTTTAAGGCCAATGCTTTAGAGCGATAGGCTTTATTATCCACTAGCACCTCCATGGGCGGAAGATAATAAAGTGCCGAATCAAATGAGGTAACCGTATACTCTTGAGTTATCAATGAGCGCCTGCCATCATTCAGCAACTGCGTATCGGGCTTGGCAACATCTATAATCTCCACTCCCTTTACCAACGTATCGGTATAGACCGGAAAAATAGCGCGCTTGTCAGTATCCAGCGAAACCTGCAATTTAATCTTCGCCTGTTCCCCAATAAGGATTTGCAAAGAATCGATTGTCGCATCCACCGTTACCGACTGGGCTACTGCCCTGCCCGACCATGCAACCAACAGCGTTATCAGAAATAAATATCTTTTCATTTTCCGATTAATTTCGTTTTGCAAACAAATTCATTAATGCCTTGACATAGTCCTGGTCGGTACGTACCGACACATTGTCGACATTACTCTTGGTAAATGTTTCGTTCAATTCCACTTGTTTATTCACCCACCAATCATGGTGAGCGCGACGCACCGCACGTGAAGAGGTATCAATCCATTGTTCATGGCCTGTTTCAGCATCTTTAATCTTCATCAGACCTATGGCGGGCAAATCTTCCACACGGCGGTCATACACCTGTATGGCAACAAGGTCGTGCTTACGATTGGCAATAGTCATAGCATTCTTGAAACTCTCCTGGTCGATAAAATCAGACAAAATAAAAGCTGTACAACGACGCTTCATTACGTTCGTCAGATACTCTAACCCTAGGCGGATATTCGTCCGGCGACTTTCCGCATGGAAATCAATCAATTCACGAATGATATAAAGTATGTGCTTACGTCCTTTTTTAGGTGGAATAAATTTCTCAATCCGGTCTGAAAAGAAGATGACGCCAATTTTATCATTGTTCTGGATAGCCGAAAAAGCCAATGTAGCGGCAATTTCCGTAACCATATCCTTCTTCATCTGCTTTACGGTACCGAATTCCAAACTGCCGGAAACATCTACCAGTAACATTACGGTCAGTTCGCGCTCTTCCTCGAACACCTTAACAAAAGGCTTGTTGAAGCGTGCAGTCACGTTCCAGTCAATGTCACGTATATCGTCGCCAAACTGATACTCCCGCACCTCGGAAAATGCCATACCTCTACCCTTGAAAGCCGAGTGATACTGGCCTGCAAAGATATTGTTGGATAATCCGCGCGTCTTAATCTCAATTTGACGGACTTTTTTTAATAAATCAGTAGTTTCCATTCAGTAATACGTAAATGTTTAATAAACAAGCTAAAGCATCCTTGGGATATCGTCTTGATATTACGATATTTGTTTATATCAAGGCACTTCAATCTTATTCAATATTTTACTTACAATCTCATCAGAGGTCATATTACTTGCCTCTGCTTCGTATGTCAGTCCGATACGATGACGTAAAACATCATGAGCCACGGCACGAACATCTTCAGGAATTACATAACCACGACGTTTAATGAAAGCATAACTACGAGCAGCCAATGCCAGATTGATAGATGCACGGGGTGAACCGCCAAAGCCTATCATATCCTTCAATTCCTTCAAGTCGTATTTCTCGGGGTAACGGGTGGCAAATACGATATCTACAATATATTTCTCAATCTTCTCATCCAGATAAACCTGATGAACAACTTTACGGGCTTCCAGAATTTCGTCAGCCTTCAATATTGGTTTCACGTCAAACTTATCACCACTGATATTCTGACGGATAATCAACTTCTCTTCCTCCTGCTTCGGATAGTCAATGACAACTTTCAGCATAAAACGGTCTACCTGCGCTTCCGGCAATGGATAAGTACCTTCCTGTTCAATCGGGTTCTGAGTGGCAAGCACCAGGAACGGTTCAGGCAGTTTAAAAGTTTCCCTGCCGATAGTAACCTGACGTTCTTGCATAGCTTCCAGCAAAGCACTCTGCACCTTGGCCGGAGCACGGTTAATTTCATCTGCCAAAACAAAGTTTGCAAAAACAGGACCTTTCTTTACCTGGAAAGTTTCATCTTTTTGGCTATAAACCATTGTACCGATAACGTCGGCAGGCAACAAGTCCGGAGTAAACTGGATACGACTGTATTGCGCGTCAATCAATGAAGCCAACGTCTTGATAGCTAAAGTCTTTGCCAAACCGGGCACACCTTCCAATAACACGTGTCCGTCGGACAACAAACCAATTAACAATGACTCTACCAGGTGTTTTTGTCCTACAATAACCTGGTCCATGCCTGTGATAAGATTGGTAACGAAAGCACTTTGTCTTTCAATCCGCTCGTTCAATTCGCGGATATCAATTGTTTCAGCCATAAATCAATCTATTTTTAATGTTTAATTTCCTTGTTCGCCCGGTTTCATAACCGGTAATTTTTTTTCGCTCCCAAAAGTACGGGAATAAATTAACCATACCAACTAATTTTTATTAAAAAACGATGTGAAACCTTTAGATTAAACTACTTTCATAGAGTTTAGTATTTAACAAAAAAAGAAGCAGTATTTTCTTACTGCTTCTTTACAAGTTTCGGTATCTTGATTTTAGTGCCGAAAGGTACATTATCCGGATTCTTGATGACACCGGGATTATATTTTACTATATAAGGCCATAAAGCCTTTGTTCCATAAAATCGAAGCGCTACCCTCGTCAATGTCTCACCCTCCTTAATAGTATAGGTCGTTTCCGTTCCTACAATGGTATATCCCACTGAATCTGGTTTGAAAGGTGTTGCTTCGGATTTCTTCTGCTCCTTTCGGGGCGTAGATGCTGCCACGTTTTCTTCAGATATGTTTTTCTGTTTAGGTGTTATATTTAAAGCTTCAGCCACGGTGTCTTTTTGAACAGGTTGAACAATATCTTTAGAAGAAAGACTATCTGCTGATGCCATATTATCAGTAGGTTTTTCTACTTTTTCCTGTATTACCGCTTCTTCAACAGGCTTTGATGAGGAACTATCCAGCAAATCCGGATAATACATAAATACCACGGCGCCGCCACACAATAGTACCACGAATACAACGATACCTATAAAGTATTTCATTGTAGAAGAATCTTCGGGTTCTTTTACTATAGGTTCCGGCTGTTCAGGAATCGATTGTTCTAATACCGGTTCAGGAATTGGAGTCATTTCAATCTCCGCTTCTGTCCCCTCTTCAGTGGCATTAGAAGAAATCTCCAGAGCTGTTTCAGCAATTTGATGCCCCTCCTCTTCAATTTCTTCAGGAATTTCTTCCTGTTTTTTCGGAGTTTCCTCGAAAGCTGTTTCCACTTCTTCCGAAATCACAACTGTCTTCTCTGTAAATTCAATATCCTCTTCCTCAGCAGGTTTCGGCTCTATAAGCTGCACATCTTTCACTTCCGCTACAATCGGAGCTTCTTCATTCACTTCGGCAGCCTGGACTTTCGTGTCGATATTGGGTTCAGGATTTTTTTGTTCCCCATCCTCATCCTCCTCATTGTCGGTGTCCAATGGAGTATCCTCGAGTACCGTATTGTCATTCAAAACAACAGTTTCAAAATGCGCGAACGGCTTGTTGATGATATCTTTCAATGAAGGTTCCGGGGTAAAAGAAACTTTAGTATGTCCCTGTATTTCAAATCGCTCTCCCGTATTGACGTTGACACTTTCGCGACTTTCTACATCAATCAACTTGAACGTACCCAGCCCTCTAATTTTCACATACTTATCCTTTTCTAAGGATTCTTCAATCAGTAGAAAGAATTCTTTCACAAAACTATCTGCATTCTTTCTGCTCATGCCGTGCTTTTCAGCCAGCAAATCAATCAGGTCTTGTATGTTCAGCTTTTCGTTCATAATGCGGTGAGGGTAAGAAGGGAGGTTACTTAAACTTATCTTTTAACAATGTACTTGGCTTATAAGTCAATACCAACTTAGGAGGCACCAACAATCGTTTTTTGGTTGTCGGATTCATGGAGATGCGTTCGGCTTTCTTCTTAACCTCGAATGTACCAAAGCCCTGTACGGATATGACATTTCCTTCTTCCAACTGTCGGGTCATGTCCGACAGAAAGGATGCAATCAAATCTGAGGTATCTTTCAAGGTATACCCTAGTCTCCGCGACAATTCAGAAGTAAATTCTTTGTTATTCAAAATCCATGCAATTAATTTAGAAATACGTTGCTATATTAGCAAATCTTCCTCACATACACAAGAAGTGCGGGAAAAATCTTTAAATAATTCGTCCAAAAAGGTCGAAATCATCGGAATTTACTATCTCTACCTGGTAAAAGTTCCCTATAAGTAATGTGTTGTCTCCACGTTCAATCAATACTTCAGGATCAACTTCGGGAGAGTCAAATTCCGTACGTCCCACGTAGTAATCTCCTTCCATGCGGTCGATAATCACTTTCATCTTTTGTCCCACTTTTGCTGCGCTCAATTCAGCGGAAATACCTTGCTGAATAGCCATCAATTCATCCAAACGCGCTTGTTTCACTTCCTGCGGAATAGCATCTTCGTAATTAGCCGCAGCGTATGTACCCTCTTCTTCGGAATAGGCGAAAGCCCCCATTCTATCGAAACGAGCCTTGCGTACAAACTCTTTCAACTCCTCGAAGTCTTCTTCCGTTTCACCGGGATGTCCCACCATCAATGTAGTGCGCAGATGAATTCCTGGTACTTCTTCCCGGAATTTCTCGATTAATCGGTAGGTTTCAGCTTTCGTCACATGGCGGCGCATTTTTTCCAACATATTATCACTGATATGCTGCAACGCAATATCCATGTATTTGCAAACATTGGAACGCTCGCGCATCACACGGAATAAATCCATCGGGAAATGTGCCGGATAAGCATAATGCAGACGTATCCACTCCACGCCCGGTACCTCGGAGATGCGTTCGATGAGTTCGGGTAACATCTGTTTTTTATATAAATCTACCCCATAATAAGTCAGCTCCTGAGCGATGACCTGAAATTCTTTCACGCCCCGGGCAACCAGATATCTCACCTCGTCCAGAATTTCTTCCATCGGGCGCGATACATGCTTTCCGGTAATGATGGGAATGGCGCAATAAGAACATTTGCGGTCACACCCCTCTGATATCTTCAGATAAGCATAATGTTTGGGAGTAGTCAAAGTACGCTCTATATGGAGTTCTTCATGGTAGGCTTTACCTAAATCCTGAAGCAATTCTTTCCAATTGAATTTACCGTAGAACTTGTCAACCTGGGGAATTTCGATAGCCAACTCTTTCAAATAACGTTCCGAAAGACAGCCCATCACATAAAGTTTTTCTAATGCTCCCTCCTCTTTAGCTTGCGCAAATTCCAAGATCATATTGATGGATTCTTCCTTTGCATCACCGATGAAACCGCAAGTATTGATAACGGCAATCTGTCCTTTCGGACGTTCGGCATCATGAGTGACGCGATAGCCGGCTTCTTCCAGCTGACGCATCAAATGCTCCGAATCCACTAAGTTTTTAGAACAACCTAAAGTAATGATATCTATTGTTTTCCTTCTCATGCATTCTCTCCAAACAGTGAGTCGACAAATTCCTTTTTACGGAATACCTGTAAGTCTTCCATGGCTTCACCCAAGCCGATGTATTTCACCGGAATCTTGAACTGATCGGAAATACCGATGACAACACCGCCTTTTGCCGTTCCATCGAGTTTGGTTACCGCCATTGCCGTTACTTCTGTAGCCAGCGTGAATTGCTTAGCCTGTTCAAAGGCATTTTGTCCGGTGGAACCGTCCAAAACAAGCAATACTTCATTCGGCGCATCCGGCACAATCTTCTTCATTACATTCTTGATTTTAGTAAGCTCGTTCATCAGGCCTACTTTATTATGAAGACGTCCGGCAGTATCTATAATTACCACATCAGCATTATTGGCCACGGCAGAACTCAAAGTGTCAAAAGCTACGGAAGCAGGGTCGGCTCCCATCTTTTGCTTCACCACAGGTACACCTACCCGCTCACCCCAAATCATCAACTGCTCCACGGCAGCGGCACGAAAAGTATCTGCGGCGCCTAAATAAACGGATTTGCCGGCTTTCTTGAACTGATACGCCAATTTGCCAATCGTAGTAGTCTTACCTACTCCGTTTACGCCAACCACCATGATAACGTAAGGTTTCTTCGCAATAGGAGCCTCGAAGTCATCCACGTCATCCGAATTGTTTTCCGTGAGCAAAGCAGCGATTTCATCGCGCAAAATTGTATTCAACTCCTGCGCATTCATGTATTTTTCTGAAGCGGCACGCTTTTCGATGCGTTCAATTATTTTCAACGTTGTTTCCACGCCCACATCAGAAGTTATCAGCACCTCTTCGAGATTATCCAGCACTTCATCGTCTACCTTCGATTTTCCAGCCACGGCGCGGGCTATCTTACCGAACACACTTTCTTTGGTCTTAGATAATCCCTTATCTAATGTTTCCTTCTTTTCCTTGGAGAAAAAACTAAAAAATCCCATATTCTAATTGTTTGTACAATGCTTTATAGCGTATAAATAGTACAGCCTATTTCCGCTTTTCTGCAAAGATATAACAAATCCCCTTACCGGACTACCGATAAGGGGATTTTTTTATAAATTATCAGCGCCTTACGGTCGCTATGCTAATCTTATTTCTTGAAAAAGTCTTGTACTTTTTCGTTAGGAACCATTTGTTCATCGAAGATGTAAGCGCCTGTTTTCGGAGACTTAACCATCTTGATAACCTTGGTATAAGCACGACCTTCTTTAGAACCTTCGT
>ULTJ01022666.1_pt1 | contig 26590 bp, 23 predicted proteins | sample 1957491 | NCBI WGS metagenome assembly ULTJ01 (sample SAMEA4835731, study PRJEB28245) | human gut metagenome | biome: gut microbiome; material: fecal sample | place: Denmark | collected 2008 | reverse complement strand
CTCGTCTATGCCGATCATCATCTGTCATCTCCTTTATAAACTTTGATAGCCTCAGCTACTGTACTTGCTGATCCTTCTTCCATGATTGAGATCAGATCAGATAATTTTTCTTCTGTACAAAAGTCCTTTCCGAGATATGTTTCATATTTGTTCGTGATCATAAGCTCATATTCGGATATCTTCTTCTGCGTATCACCGAAATCATTTTCCAGTGTATCACGTTCGGATTTCAATCGATCCATTTTCTCTTTTCTGCGTCCGGTGATCTCATCCGTAATCAACTGTTTGGTTTCTTTCTCGAAGGTACGAAGCGCATCCAGTTTTTCATCACTGATCACTCCACCCGCATCTTCTAACTCCTGAATCTTTTTATCATATTTACCCAGTCTGTAAATGCTCTCATCCTTATCCTTTGCAATTGAATTCTTGATCGCTTTTACAGCCTTCTCATTGGCTATGATCTTATCGCGGGTTCTTCTTCCCTCCCGGATCAAATCTCTATGTTTCACCTTTGTCAGGTTAAATACAATGAAATAAATAATAAACTCAGTGATTATGATCAGTGCTGCAATCAGCACACACATTGCAGTATGGTTTCCTGTCTTGAACTTTGTATTCATTAAAATCGCAATCACTGCTGCCGGAATTCCTCCGCATGTAACCAAAAGAATTACAAGCAGCTCAAGAAATTCACTCATGCCTTTGGGGGAAAACAGGCAATAATATATCTTCGTATTACAAAAGGCCGGAACATGATTCTTTTTGAATAAAGTCTTGATAGCTGCATTCAGCTGACGATTCTCCTCCCGGATATCTGCCGTCTCCTTATTGATCCGATCTTCCATTCTCTGGCTTTTCTTTTTATCCTTCTTCGTCTGCACCTGACGGATCTTAGAATTATTTACATCGATCTGTCTGTCATAGCTTGCAGCGATCTGTTCTTTTCTTTTTTTTAATGTGGCACTGATCTCATCACCGGTTGCCCGTTCTTCCCGGACGATAGCCCGTTTATTCTTCTTCTGGAGCAGCTTGATCTCCTCCAGCTTATCTTTTAAATCTTCTAATTCGGAGATTGTATCACGCGCTTCGATCAGGTATTCCTGGTCTTCATCATATACGTTATCCGCAGCCATAGCTTTCCTCCTGTCTGTAAATGTGCACGCACAAGCCTACACTTATATTTATTTTAACAAATAACACCTTATTAAACAACCCGAAGTTTTTTCTATGTTCTTTCTGAAATCTGTCACACTTTTTTCAAACAAAATTAAGAGAATGTAAATTGCAAACCCTGTTGACATCTTCTATAATAGATACAGGCACGAATAATAAACCATTGCCGCTGATCACCAATAATACAAAGTTATATTTTACATAAAGGAGGATTTTCCCTGACCTATGAATATTTTATTTTTTCTGACTCCTAAGAGCGAGGTTGCATTTATAGAAAGCACATTTACTTTAAGACAGATTCTTGAAAAGATGGAGATCCATCGATATTCAGCAATCCCGATTCTGTCGGGTAACGGCGAATATGTCGGAACAATCACCGAGGGTGATATCCTCTGGTTCTGTAAGAAAAACGGATTGAACCATCTGTCCGAATCCGAAGATATCCGTTTGTCCGACATTCCGAAAAAATTCGAATATGCTTCCGTATCAATCAACTCAAATATGGAAGATCTGATCGCCCGTGCGATGGCACAGAACTTCGTTCCTGTAGTAGACGACCACAACAAATTCATCGGTATCGTAACCCGAAAAGATATCATCGGCTACTGCTATAAAAAGCTGAGCCAAACTTCATAATTTTTTCAAAAGCACTAAAATAAAAAGCCATCCAACCGATACTATTATTGTACCGGCTGAATGGCTTTTTATTTATTATAACACGCCTGTTCTGTTGATTGCTGAGATTAAAGCATATACAGATGCATCAATAATATCATCCTTAATGCCTGCACCCCAGGTAACTGTTCCGTCTTTTCCTTCCAGACCTACATAAGCGACTGCCTGTGAGTTAGAGCCTACCTGTAATGCATGCTCCTCATAGCAGATGATCTTGAAGTCAATGTCAAAATGCTTCTTAATTGCATTACTGACAGCATCCAGACGACCATTTCCTTTACCATGATATACTTTCTTTTCGCCATATTTCATGATCGTGATCTCAGTTGAGATTCCATCTCCCTGAACGAAATGACACTCCAACATCCGAACAGGATTTTCTATATTGACATATGTACTCTGGAAAATATCCAAAACTTCGGTAGCGGATAATTCCTTATGTGCCTTATCAGATACATCTTTAACTGTATAACCAAGATCCTCACGGAATTTTGGCGGAAGGTCAAAACCGTACTTGGACTGGAGAATATAACCGATACCTCCCTTTCCTGACTGGCTGTTGATACGGATAACATCTCCATCATATTTTCTTCCGATATCCTCCGGATTCAGTGGAAGATATGGTACTGTCCACATACCATCTCCCTGATCCTCTCTGTACTTCATACCCTTTGCTATCGCATCCTGATGAGAACCTGAAAATGCTGCAAAGACTAATTTTCCCGTATATGGAGAACGCTCATATACATGCATATTTGTTACGCGTTCATATAATTCTGTCAGCTTTGGAATATCAGACAGATCAAGTTCAGGATCTACTCCATGTGTGAACATATTCATCGCAAGTGTGATGATATCTACATTACCGGTTCTCTCACCATTTCCAAATAAAGTTCCTTCGATTCTGTCTGCACCTGCAAGAATACCAAGCTCTGCATCTGCTACGCCACATCCACGGTCATTATGCGGATGTAAGGACAGGATAACATTTTCTCTGTCAATCAAATGTTCACTCATGTACTCAATCTGGCTTGCATACACATGCGGAAGTGACATTTCTACAGTTGCAGGAAGGTTAATAATAACCTTACGATCCGGAGTAGGCTTCCATTCTTTGATAACTGCATTACATACGTCCAATGCATAGTCAATCTCTGTTCCGGTAAAGCTCTCCGGTGAATACTCAAACGGATAATTTACCCCGTGCTCTTCTGCCATCTGGTTCAACAATTTTGCCCCATCAACCGCAAGCTGTAAGATCTCTTCTTTTGATTTCTTAAATACCTGTGTTCTCTGTGCATAGGATGTCGAATTATACAAGTGAACGATCGCATGCTTTGCGCCGTCAATTGCTTCAAATGTTTTCTTAATGATATGCGGTCTTGCCTGTGTCAGCACCTGAATGGTTACATCATCCGGTATCATATTCTTCTCAATCAGGGTACGGCAGAACTCATATTCTGTTTCCGATGCTGCAGGGAAACCAATCTCGATCTCTTTGAAACCGATCCGTACAAGTTCTTTGAAGAACTCCAGTTTCTCATCCAGATTCATTGGAACGATCAGTGCCTGATTACCGTCTCTTAAATCTACACTACACCAGATCGGTGCCTTATCAATATACTCTTTTTCTACCCATTTTACAGACTTTTCCGGTGGCATATAATAGCCTCTTTTGTAATGCTCAAAATTCTTCATGTTTAACCTCCTGTTTCTGTTTTCTGTATAAGCTCCTGTAACGGCTTTTGTTCTTCTATTCATATATTACATAAAATATGGCAATAAAAAAACCTACATCTCATCACCTATAGAGACGTAAGTTATACGCGGTACCACTCTATTTCATACATGTTGTATGCTCTCGTTACAGATACAGATATGAATCTCTTATATCCTCCTGCTATAATGGGCAGGCTCCATCCCATCCTACTTCCTTTCAGCGGGCTACTCTGAGGCGAGTTCAAATCTGTTCCACTGCTGTCTCACACCAACCGACAACTCTCTGAATGCTTCATAGATTCTACTATTCCTCTTCATCGTATTATCTGTATCGACTTTAACACAGTGTCTCGCTGTCTGTCAACCCCATTTTTGCAGAAAAAATATGCACGCGGTAACTGTTCTTCCTGTACCCGCGTGCAAAGGATTGTCATTCCTACCATACAATATGACGTTTGTTCTTCAAGAGACAACCGCCCGATGCGATCATCAATATACCGGATGCAAGTCCAAGCACCAGAACGACTACGCCTAATGCAATATTTATTGCGCCTGAAGTTTTCATTGTCTTATATGCTTTCTCCATTTTCAGCACCCCTTCTGCAAAAATTTCATTTGAAAAGATGATACCACAAAGTCTCTCACCTGACAATGTTTCAGAGTAAAATTACGCCTTAAAATTTACATTAAATATTGTTTATGTTACACTGTTTTTAAACGAACACATAGGATGCTCTTTTCATTTTCAGAATGCAGCATGTCGTCCCGAAATGAAAAATGTATCCTTTACACTATAGATAAGGAGTCTGAATTATGCCAGCTATTTCAAATGACTGGGCTCCGGAACTGAAGCCCGAATATAAAAAAGAATATTATAAAGAACTGTTTAACTTTGTCGGACATGAATATGCCACAAGAGAAATCTTTCCACCTGCCGATGATATATTCAATGCATTTCATCTGACACCATTGTCAAAGGTCAAATGTGTCATTATCGGTCAGGATCCCTACCATAATGTAGGTCAGGCGCATGGCCTGAGCTTCAGTGTAAAGCCGGGAGTCGATATCCCGCCTTCTCTTGCCAATATTTATCAGGAGCTTCACGATGACCTTGGCTGCTATATTCCAAATAATGGTTATCTCGTTAAATGGGCGGAGCAGGGTGTCCTTATGTTAAATGCTGTTCTGACCGTACGGGCACATCAGGCGAATTCTCATCAAGGACATGGCTGGGAACAATTTACAGACGCCTGCATGGAGATCTTAAACCGTCAGGATCGCCCGATCGTATTCATCTTATGGGGCTCGTATGCGCAAAGAAAAGCTTCGATGTTAAACAATCCGAACCATCTGATCTTAAAGGCTCCGCATCCAAGTCCGTTATCGGTCTATCGTGGATTCTGGGGAAGCAAGCCCTTCAGCAAAACGAACAACTTCCTGATCGAACACGGTGTTGAACCGATCGACTGGCAGATTGAAAACATATGACAATAAATCTGCCAAGCAAATAAGCAACGTGTCTGTATAAAGACAACGTTGCTTATTTATTTGGCAGATAAACAGATATGAGTAAGAAGGGCGAATAGCCCGGAGTGCGAATAGCTGTACGATTTCGAAAGTCCGACGGACGGAGAAATCAGTATTATTGAATTGTCTCCCGCTTCTTATCCAGTTCTGCCTGAACAACAGCAAGCTGTTCGATAATTTTATCTTTTAACATAGATATCTCGGTAGCATAGTCCTCTCCGAGATTGTCTTTTACCTGCTCTAACCGGTCAAGGATATCGGTATAAGTCTGATTTACTTTTCTCTGGATCCATTTGCGATTGGATACAAAAAGGATAGTTCTTAGATTATGCAGTCTGTCTGCAAGCTTGATCATGACCACCTGTGCCGGAGCGTGGTCAAATAGACGTTTTGAATAGTCGGAGAAGGTCTCTCCTTCGAGTTTACTTAATAAATATACATGATCCCTGATATCCGTACCAAAGATCTGTTCAATATCTTCAAATGTACAGTCCGTATCTTCTACCGTATCATGCAGTAATGCAGCTACAAGTACAGTTTTATCCTCTACATGACATTCGTCTCTTAATATATGATAAACGCCAAGAATATGTTCATCATAATACGGCACTTTGCCATCTCTGCCAAGGCGCGTCTGTCCCTGATGCCATCGCTTCGCAAATGCCATCGCAGTCTCAACACGATCTGCCTGACAACTGCCATCTTCTATATAAGAAACTGTTTCATCTCTGTCTGCTGTATTTGTAAAACCCTGCATGTTCTGCTCCATTCCATACCCTCGGGGCATTTTTTAGATATAACCGGACATGTCCACCCGCACCTTGTGTCTGTTTCAGTATAACACAGCCGCACATATCTTTCCAGCGAATCTGTCATTTTATAGATACTTCATTTTTACATCTGCTGCGTTTTTCTGTTTTGTACTTTTCCATAATTTGTCTGTCTCCATGCTTGAATCCTACCGAAATTTCGCATATACTAGATTCTGCTTTACCGTAATATGCAACTATACAATGTTCCAACCTGTCTGTACGGGTTGCAGCAAGCGGACTCGAACGCACAATATATGTCATTGCACTATATTCGGTTGTTCTCGTATCACCAGATCCGCATCAGAGCACACATTATATACATGACATTTCCTGTTACGGTGAATGATACAAATTAAGAAAGAGGTTTCACGATTATGGATATTATTTTGAAGATCAGTCAGGAACTTATGTGCCGGCAGGAGCAGGTAGCCGCTGCCGTTAAACTGATAGATGAGGGAAACACTATCCCTTTTATTGCACGATACAGAAAAGAAGCTACCGGTTCTTTAAACGATGAGCAGCTTCGTACTCTGGATGAACGTCTTACTTACCTCAGAGGACTGGAAGAACGAAAAGAAAAGGTCATTGCTACGATTGAAGAACAAGGCATGCTGACCGACGAACTGAAGCAGTCCATTCTGGCTGCCGAAACTCTGGTAGCTGTCGAGGATCTGTACCGCCCATATAAGCCAAAGAGAAAAACTCGTGCCACGATCGCACAGAGCAAGGGACTTACAGGGCTTGCAAATATCATCTCCCTGCAAATGACAAATAAGCCGATCACGGAAGAAGCCCTCGCCTATGTATCAGAAGAAAAAGAAGTTCACTCCCCTGAAGAAGCAATTGCAGGAGCTATGGACATTATCGCAGAATCCATTTCGGATAATGCAGAATATCGAACCGAGATACGAAACCGAACAATGGATAAGGGAGTTCTTATAACTACCGCAAAAGATCCGGAAGCAGAATCCGTATATGAAATGTATTATGATTTCAGCACTCCCGTCCGCAAGATGACCGGATATCGTACACTCGCCATTAATCGTGGTGAAAAGGAAAAATTTCTCTCCGTTAAGATCGACGCACCGGCCGACGAGATCATCGGTTATCTGATCCATGAAGTGGTTGTACGGGATAATCCGAATACAAATGACATCTTAAAAGACGCGATTGCCGACAGCTACGAACGTCTGATCGCTCCATCCATTGAACGTGATATCCGAAGCAGTCTGACCGAAGCTGCCGAAGATGGTGCGATCAAAGTATTCGGCAGTAATTTAAAACAGCTCTTAATGCAGCCACCGATCAACGGCCATGTCGTACTTGGCTGGGATCCTGCATTCCGTACCGGATGTAAGCTGGCAGTCGTTGATGCAACGGGAAAGGTACTCACTACGAAAGTCATCTACCCGACTGCTCCTCAGAATAAGGTGGAAGAATCAAAGAAGATCTTAAAGGATCTGATCAAAAAATATAACATCTCACTGATCTCTGTCGGGAACGGAACCGCTTCCCGTGAGTCCGAGGCGATCATTGCCGATCTTATCCATGAGCTGGATACAAAGGTTCAGTATGTAATCGTAAATGAAGCCGGAGCATCCGTCTACTCGGCAAGCAAGCTTGCAACAGAAGAATTTCCAAGCTTTGATGTCGGTCAGCGTAGTGCCGCTTCAATCGCAAGAAGACTTCAGGATCCGCTTGCCGAGCTGGTCAAGATCGATCCGAAAGCGATCGGTGTCGGTCAGTACCAGCACGATATGAACCAGAAGAAGCTGACAGAAGCGTTAGACGCTGTTGTCGAAGATTCTGTAAACCAGGTCGGCGTTGATTTAAACACAGCTTCTGCTCCTCTGATGGAGCATATCTCGGGTATTACAAAAACACTGGCAAAGAATATCATAGAATACCGTGAAGCAAACGGTCGCTTTACAAATAGAAAAGAACTGTTAAAGGTTGCAAAGCTTGGTCCGAAAGCCTTTGAACAGTGTGCCGGATTTATGAGGATCTCAGGTGGTACAAATCCGCTTGATGCTACCTCTGTCCATCCGGAAAGCTACGAGATTGCCGAAACACTGATCCGGCATCTCGGATATTCCATTGATGATCTTGCATCCGGTCAGTTAAAGGGTATCACAAAAGCCGCAGGCGATATCAAAGCACTCGCAAAAGAACTGGGCGTCGGAACCGTAACAGTTACCGACCTTGTAAAAGAGCTGGAAAAACCTGCAAGAGATCCTCGAAGTGAAATGCCACAGCCTATCCTGCGTGGGGACATCCTTGAAATGAAGGACTTAAAGGAAGGCATGATCTTAAAGGGCACAGTCCGTAATGTAATCGACTTCGGTGCATTTGTAGATATCGGTGTTCATCAGGACGGTCTGGTTCATATCTCTCAGATGTCGGATAAATTCATCAAGCACCCATTGGATGTTGTAAGTGTCGGTGATATCGTAACAGTTAAGGTTATGGGCGTGGATCTTGCAAAGAAACGAATCCAGCTCACTATGAGAGGGATTGAAGGGTAAGTCGTTTTATCAAACAGCAACTCTCTCTGAATGAATTTTTATATCTTTAACAATTCTATTTTTATATCAACATGCCGCAATTCATCAGCAAGCTTCATCATAGAATCTTGCCGGAATATGCGGCATGTTTAATGTATCTGCAACACGTATAATCCCTTAGGTTTTTCGTCATTTTGACGATAATCTTTCAGTACCGAAACAGCATATGTATATGGTATAATTTATATAAGCACATCAAGCGAACGATGTGTCGGAATTTAGGGTTATGGAGACCGTGTATACAGGTATAAAGTTTATCTTTTATATTCAGCCTTTAACCGGTGGACTACATCTTGTAAATGACGCACTTCATTTTCTATTCGATGCATATGTGTGCGGAGTACTTAGCGAAGACGAGCATTTTTGCGAAGTCTGAAGTTAGTACGTGCCATGTAAGTACACTTAGCGAAAACGAGTGTAAACGAAGTTTGAGGTTAGTGTAGCTTACTCAAATTTCGTAAATACTCCTGTGCCAACTCGCCTTCGGCTCAAACAGGCACCCGTATTTACTGACAATATGCATCTCATTACGAAAGCCTCGTGTATGTCATATTACAAGATATAGTCCACCAGTCACAGGCTGAACATAAAAATAAATCAAATATAAACTGTGTATATCGGACAAAGAAAGGAGTTGAAGGTTATGAACAAAAAGATTATCAGTCTCATACTCATGTTTGTTATGATCGGGGAGCTCATGTTTACAAGCATGCCGGCAGCAAAAGCCAGTGGCTATCTTGAAATAAAGGCAACCGCTACATCGATGACCTCGGTAAAAATAACATGGAAAGCACAAAAAGGAGTTACTCAGTATAAAATCTATCGTGCCACAGAAAACAAAAACGGAAATGTCGGCAAATATAAGGTGATAGCAACTATCTCCGGCAAGAAGAAAAGTTACACCGACAAGAAATTAAAAACAGAGAAAACTTACAGCTACATGGTTCGTGGCTATAAGAATAAAAAATGTGTAATTAAAACCGGAGTTCCGGAATCTGCCTATACCGGACTGACATGTTCATTTGACGAATACCAGTTTGCAGAAGCCCCAAGAAGCCCAAAGTCGATCACGCTGAAATTATACAGTTCAGGCGGCGTACTTCCAACCGGATATGAAATCTACCGGAAAGAAATGGGAATCTCAGGTTACAAAAAAATCGCAACAACCAAAAAAAGTGTAACCAGCCTGAGCTATAAAGACAAAACCGTAAAAGCGGGTAAGACATATCGCTACAAGGTCAGAACTTATCTTAAGGTCGGCAAGAAGAAATATTACAGTGCTTTTACGGACTACGAACAGATATCTGCAACAAACCGAAGTGGTAAATATACGTTCAAATTTGACAACAGTGTAAAATGTGCTGATAACGAAACAGTATATAAGATTACCAGCAAAGCCTATAATGACACATTAAAATTATATGACAATGCTGTACTGACGATTGAGTTGGACGATGGTTCGACCATTGAAACAGGTGTTGATATCATTTCCTATCGCAAGGGTGATGGCACATGGAAGAAATACAAAAGCAACCAGAGTCTGACCCTTAAGGCAAACGAAACACTCCGGCTCAAGGTTCGGGCTACACAAGATGTAAAGATTAAGAATCTCAAAAATGTAGAGTCCTATGAACTGAATATGGATGTTACTTATGGAGGAATAAGCAGCTTCCTCTGGGCTTACCCTTATGCCGGTACAGCTAAGACTGTTATGAATTCAGAAGCGATCCATTAAATAACCGCATAATATAAAGTACCTCTGCTCCATGGTGGTTATATGATACAAGACAGAATTTCTGAAATGTATTGCATATGAAACTACTGTGGAGTGGAGGTGTTTTTTTGCCGACATTTATGTTGATATTTTCTTGTTCAGTTCGATAAAATTATATGCTATACTTATTTCGTTCTGGTTAAACGAGGTGATCATGAGAAATATATTTTTTGTAGATAGTGAGAATGTCGGTGATTCCTGGATACAACTATTTGATTATCTGAATGACGATGACTGTATCCTTGTATTCTACACCGATAAATCTCCTAACATGTCCTATGCAAATGTTGTCGCATTGAAACAGTCCACTTTTGAACCTGAGTTCATCCTCTGTGAAAACGGAACTGATAATGCCTTAGATTTTCAACTTGTAACCTACCTTGGTTCGTATACCGTTAAAAATCCAGACGACAACCTCATCATTGTTTCAAAAGATAAAGGTTTTGACAGCGTGGTACATTTCTGGACGGAACGCGGATACCATGTATGCCGCAAGGCTCCCTCCATTTTCCACACACTGGCAAATGAACTATCTGTACAAAAGCCAATGCTTCCTGCAATTCCGGCTTTTACTGCAGTACCGGAAAGTATTGATGATTCAGTAATAAAGGCAGAAAATCTAAAGCCGGACGTGATCGTAGAAGCCACTCCCGCTGCGAATCCTGTCAAAATTGCTGTTTCTGCTAAGATTGATAAACAGGCTGCTATTCCAGAAGCTGTATCTACGCCGCTGTATGATAAGGAACAGGTCGATACATTACTTTCCTGTGTCGGGAAAAGTAATCTATCCGCCATCCACAACATACTTATATCAATCTACGGTCAGGAAAAAGGAAGTTATATTTATGGTATAGTAAAAAGTTCATCCTACGAGATACCAAAGGTCAACTGGCAAAAGAAAACAAAATACCGAAAATTCTTATCGATTGTTTACTCTAATGCCGGTATTGCTCTCATTGATGATTTCTATAAAAAACTATACCCGCATAAAGCAAACCTTCGGGAAATTCACAACCTCTTCGTGACCAAGTATGGTCAGGAAAAGGGTACCGAATACTATCGCTACTATAAATCGCATGCAGAATTTCTGCAGAAGACATTCTAGCATGTAATAAAAAGGAACCAGAACAAAGCTCTCCCCACCACAGAAGCTGAATCGCATATAGGGGATGTGGTAAGTAAGGCTGTGGTGGGGGGAGGTATGTACATGTGCTACTTTTCGGTCTCAATGTTACATTTGTATTTGTATCTATATGGTCTTATTAAATTCTCATATAATTTATAACTGCATATATCTATATAGCTTACTTCTTGTTCTTTTATGGTTGTATAGCAAATCAGTCTGGGATTCTCCTTTATATAGCACTGCTTCTCAAAATCCCATTCACATATAAACACCTTTTCAAATGGTGATTTCTCTATAACCCTAAGAAAATAATCCGTAACACCGTTTCTTTCTTTTGTTTTTAACAGATGTTCCATACAATCAAATTCATCATCTAAAACAAATATAAACAAGTCCGTATCCCCTTTAGGATGTAATTTTTCCTTTTTCTTTATTCCCGCAATAATATTATCTATATCAGCTTCTATCACTGGTATATCCGATTTAAATTCTGAGGGCTGCCCATCTTTGTAATTAAAACTTTTCGCAAGAAGTCGTTTATCTTTATCGAATTGACATTTTCCTTCTTCTGTAAATGAACCATCGATATTTCTTTCATAATCCAATGCAATAAAACGCATTTGCGCTTCACTTATTTCCTGTAATTTCTCCGTTTTCTCTCTAATAGATAATCTATCAAATTGTGTTGGAGATTTTGCTATTTTATTATTATGTTGCGTATGTGTTACTTCTAAATAATTCCCTCCTTGAAATTTTAGATCAGGCATACTCTTACTTGAATTATCATCATAATATTGATTGTCAAATATATAGCCTTTTAATTGTAAAATCTCCTTCGCTTCCTGTTCTCCTTGTTTCATTTTATTTTTTCCCCTTTTATGTTAATTATATTTTCTTTGTTATCATTCCACACTATGTATCTATTAAAACTGATATTTGTTATTGTATTTACAGCTACGTTATAAATTCACATTCCACCATGTATCTATTAAAACCTGTCTCCATTAACGGACTTTTTTTACTACAAGTAACATTCACATTCCACCATGTATCTATTAAAACTCGTATAAACATACGATTCCATTATCATCTTCCGCATTCACATTCCACCATGTATCTATTAAAACTCACTCTCCCCGGCGTCCGTTATTCTAGCAATTAACATTCACATTCCACCATATATCTATTAAAACCCATTCACTTATGCGCCGCACCTTGTCAATCGGCGGTATTCACATTCCACCATGTATCTATTAAAACTCATTGCGGGGTCATGTATCATAAATACGCCATTTCATTCACATTCCACCATGTATCTATTAAAACCCTAGACGCTTTAACCGGGATTCCTCCGAAGCCAAATTCACATTCCACCATGTATCTATTAAAACCATCCGCAGAAGCTACGCGAGAGTTTCGAGTTGCAAATTCACATTCCACCATGTATCTATTAAAACTCAATAACCTACTTCCCAGTAAAGGGTGTTATACATTCACATTCCACCATGTATCTATTAAAACTAACGGCACATGTCGAAAAAGTGCCGGATAACAAATTTATTCACATTCCACCATGTATCTATTAAAACACAAAGATTATAAAACTTGTATGCGTGTTAATAAATTCACATTCCACCATGTATCTATTAAAACGGCTTTTCTGATAGCCAGATATGAAGAACAGGAACACATTCACATTCCACCATGTATCTATTAAAACCGTTGATGGAAACAAAAATGGGAACATCTTATGATAATTCACATTCCACCATGTATCTATTAAAACTGTTCCCAGTTTTCAAATTTCAAAACAACATCCCTATTCACATTCCACCATGTATCTATTAAAACCATCGACCTTTGACACGCTCCAACAAGAAAAAGGAATTCACATTCCACCATGTATCTATTAAAACGGGATTGACACCAAATTTATATCAGGCGAGTACATATTCACATTCCACCATGTATCTATTAAAACTATGTCTGATCTGATATACCTCCGATAGATATATAATTCACATTCCACCATGTATCTATTAAAACCTTGTCAACATCACTTTCTGTTCGGATATAGACAAAATTCACATTCCACCATGTATCTATTAAAACTTGCACATTTTGTTCAATTTCTTAATTTCATTCAGATTCACATTCCACCATGTATCTATTAAAACCAGACCGGAATCTACATCAATGATCTGTACACCAGAATTCACATTCCACCATGTATCTATTAAAACTCTTATTCTTCTTACGTTCGGCTGCACAGATCTGAATTCACATTCCACCATGTATCTATTAAAACTGTGATGTATATACATTAGGTTGTAGAGATTGTAGATTCACATTCCACCATGTATCTATTAAAACTGTTGACAAGTGGATTAGATTTGCAAGCGAATTACATTCACATTCCACCATGTATCTATTAAAACCAATTCTATTCCCATTTTTTTGAATGTCGTTACAACATTCACATTCCACCATGTATCTATTAAAACCTAGATATATTGATGTATGATCCTAGCTCCTATATAATTCACATTCCACCATGTATCTATTAAAACTGCGACGTCTTATGCCAGACCTCGGTCGCTGATTCTTATTCACATTCCACCATGTATCTATTAAAACGCTTCCTGCTCTGGCAGATTCTTTCATTTTTTCTGAATTCACATTCCACCATGTATCTATTAAAACGCGCGACCGGGCTACAAGATAGATACAGACAGCATCATTCACATTCCACCATGTATCTATTAAAACTAAAATGCATCCGCACCGACCTTTTCTTCTGGCTCATTCACATTCCACCATATATCTATTAAAACCATCGACCTTTGACACGCTCCAACAAGAAAAAGGAATTCACATTCCACCATGTATCTATTAAAACTCTGCCCCCCAGTAAAGATGTCCGCTAGTATAAGAATTCACATTCCACCATGTATCTATTAAAACAGCGACTTGATGATGAATATTATGCAAGTAAAGATCATTCACATTCCACCATGTATCTATTAAAACACATAATAAAAGATTGCATTATACGGTTCACATAATTCACATTCCACCATGTATCTATTAAAACACGGAAAAATATAGAAATACCGTGATTTTGCTTACATTCACATTCCACCATGTATCTATTAAAACTTTAAACAAGTCAAGCAACAACGACTTGAAAAAATTCACATTCCACCATGTATCTATTAAAACGCTACTAAAAAGGTATTTGGCATGAGTTACAAAGAGATTCACATTCCACCATGTATCTATTAAAACTATGTACCGTCTTCGCAGAGCGCCTTATACCTTAAAATTCACATTCCACCATGTATCTATTAAAACTATCTGCATCTACTAACTTGACTTGCGGAGAGATATTCACATTCCACCATGTATCTATTAAAACGAGTTATTTAACTTTTGAAAAGTATCAACAGTTAGGATTCACATTCCACCATGTATCTATTAAAACACTCTAATCTGATAACTTCCATTTCTACATCAAGATTCACATTCCACCATGTATCTATTAAAACGCTCATTTTCTATCACTCCAATCTTTGTCCACATTCATTCACATTCCACCATGTATCTATTAAAACAAAGCCAGACACAGAAAAGAAGCCACACCCTATAGTATTCACATTCCACCATGTATCTATTAAAATCTTTCAGTCAGCTCATACAATTCATACAGCTTTGGAATTCACATTCCACCATGTATCTATTAAAACCATTTATTACATTTGCCAGTTTTGTCACGATCTCATTCACATTCCACCATGTATCTATTAAAACGACCAATTTCTTTTACAATGATATCCTCTGTAGTATTCACATTCCACCATGTATCTATTAAAACTAAAAAGCTCCCACAAGCATTAGAAAAAGCCCTTGCAAATTCACATTCCACCATGTATCTATTAAAACTATCTTTATCCTAAATATCCGAATCTTTTTTACAGATTCACATTCCACCATGTATCTATTAAAACGAAGAAACTGAATCAAGGTTCAATATGAATGTATTTATTCACATTCCACCATGTATCTATTAAAACCATAATCCTGTCTAATCCTATACATATTTTTAAACTTATTCACATTCCACCATGTATCTATTAAAACCCGGAAAATAACAAAGCTGTTGTACGCTAGGATATATTCACATTCCACCATGTATCTATTAAAACTCTTCAACTTCGTAAAGACCTAAACGTGATTTTAACATTCACATTCCACCATGTATCTATTAAAACTTTTCCTTTAAAAATCCGCGTCTTGCGTCAATCACATTCACATTCCACCATGTATCTATTAAAACGGTTACCTCTTCCACACCTGCCCCGAGTTTGTTTGTATTCACATTCCACCATGTATCTATTAAAACCGGCTTGCCTTCTTCAAACACCTTTGCCCTGATTTTATTCACATTCCACCATGTATCTATTAAAACGGTGTGAATGTTGCAATTGAGCCGTTATTGAAACCGAATTCACATTCCACCATGTATCTATTAAAACCAGAGTACGGCTGGACGCGCGAAGGAAAAGAGCTTGAAAATTCACATTCCACCATGTATCTATTAAAACTCTATAAGCGGTTATTATATCCACCCTACCAAAATAATTCACATTCCACCATGTATCTATTAAAACCGAAGGTTTCGCTTGATATATCTTCGGATGTCCGTATTCACATTCCACCATGTATCTATTAAAACCAAGACAGGACGTAACTATTTTTGTATTTGATGAAGTATTCACATTCCACCATGTATCTATTAAAACCAAGGGAGTGTGAGAATGCCGTATATACAGTACATAATTCACATTCCACCATGTATCTATTAAAACGATCAGCGATCCCTTCCGGCGCACAGGTAAGAAACGCATTCACATTCCACCATGTATCTATTAAAACGCCGAACGGAGTTATTTTATCAACGAACGCAAAATAAATTCACATTCCACCATGTATCTATTAAAACTTTATCGACAGAAAAAATTGACTTATGATAAACTGATTCACATTCCACCATGTATCTATTAAAACATAATACTGCCGATGTTAACGGAACGCGTATATATGATTCACATTCCACCATGTATCTATTAAAACAAATGCTTCTTTAAGCTGTTCCTCTCCAAACGACTGATTCACATTCCACCATGTATCTATTAAAACTCTTATACCTTCAGGCGACTATGACACGAATATAGAAATTCACATTCCACCATGTATCTATTAAAACAGCAATCAAAAACTGAATGATTCTATAAATAAATCATTCACATTCCACCATGTATCTATTAAAACCGAATCCGCACTAAGCTTATCGCCATCATTAACATCATTCACATTCCACCATGTATCTATTAAAACTACACCTCGCTATTGTCACATTTTGTTTTAAAATCTCATTCACATTCCACCATGTATCTATTAAAACAATGAAACAAGGGCAGAAAATTCATTATCAGTAAAAATTCACATTCCACCATGTATCTATTAAAACTGTAGTCTTTAAAATCGACTTTGCTGTCATGATAAAATTCACATTCCACCATGTATCTATTAAAACAGAAACATTAGGAAATGTTGATTACTCCATTTTCACATTCACATTCCACCATGTATCTATTAAAACTTATGTTTAATCGAGGATGAACGCTACCATGTTATATTCACATTCCACCATGTATCTATTAAAACCTGAAAGGAGATCAAAATGACATTTTTAGCAACATCATTCACATTCCACCATGTATCTATTAAAACGGTCGATATTTTTATCAATAACAATGATAGAAACAAATTCACATTCCACCATGTATCTATTAAAACGAAAGACCAGGATCGGAAAATTGACCTCGGTTTATCATTCACATTCCACCATGTATCTATTAAAACTTTTATGCGAAGAATTGCTAATGTGCGTGGATATAATTCACATTCCACCATGTATCTATTAAAACGTGAGGGAATTGAAGATGAAAAAACGATTGACAATGATTCACATTCCACCATGTATCTATTAAAACACCACTCGCAGAGACAGGAACAACTAATATAATCATATTCACATTCCACCATGTATCTATTAAAACTTTTCCGGTGTGTCCATAACCTATAGTCCATACACATTCACATTCCACCATGTATCTATTAAAACGCAAGGTTGATTTTAAAAATTACAATCTCGTAAACATTCACATTCCACCATGTATCTATTAAAACCGTGTCTATTCCGTATTCATCCACAACGCGTATGATTATTCACATTCCACCATGTATCTATTAAAACCTGTTATTCGAATAATACTGTATACGCAAGGGGAACATTCACATTCCACCATGTATCTATTAAAACTATATTCGTCCGTCGCATTCTTGGTACAGTGTACACAATTCACATTCCACCATGTATCTATTAAAACTTCCATTGCCGGTCTGTTCGGCAGTAGATTCTCTCATTCACATTCCACCATGTATCTATTAAAACAAGAAATGTTAAAGCCATTAAGGGTAAGCTATAGCATTCACATTCCACCATGTATCTATTAAAACTGCCTGTAAATACCCAACACCATCTCTGAAATAATCATTCACATTCCACCATGTATCTATTAAAACGATTTTTTCACGGAGGAGATTGAAAATCTTTTAAAATTCACATTCCACCATGTATCTATTAAAACTGATAGGAGCTATTAGAAAGATGAGGTTGTAAGCTAATTCACATTCCACCATGTATCTATTAAAACCAGAATACAAGCAAATACACATCATCTATTGTCTTATTCACATTCCACCATGTATCTATTAAAACCAGGCATACTCATTGATGTAGTTAATATCAATAACATTCACATTCCACCATGTATCTATTAAAACCTACATTCCCCGATACTATCCTGTATGCAGAACCATTATTCACATTCCACCATGTATCTATTAAAACATAATGATTTTGAAGATGTAACAGCAGAAGAAATTCATTCACATTCCACCATGTATCTATTAAAACCTGTTCGTCATTAAGACGGGATTCATATAATGCTCATTCACATTCCACCATGTATCTATTAAAACCAGCAAAATGCTGGCTCTTTTTTGTTATATTAATCAATTCACATTCCACCATGTATCTATTAAAACATCTTTAACAAGTGCGGTTGGGATATAGTTTTTTAAATTCACATTCCACCATGTATCTATTAAAACCCCTTATTTCTTTAATCGGAGAAGAAATAAGTTTTAATTCACATTCCACCATGTATCTATTAAAACAAGAATCTCTGATAACTGTTGCGCTGTTAAAATTGATTCACATTCCACCATGTATCTATTAAAACTCTTTTCGATATGTTCTTTCATCCAGATTCGCAGATTCACATTCCACCATGTATCTATTAAAACTACTATAGTTTTTAATGACAGACAAACCCTTGATGAATTCACATTCCACCATGTATCTATTAAAACCATGTAATCTGTCAATACTTCCCAACTCTTTCGAAAATTCACATTCCACCATGTATCTATTAAAACGGGAAAATATGACAACTGCTGTCTTGACGGATAGATTCACATTCCACCATGTATCTATTAAAACTCTAATTCCTGTTGTGTTATGTAGCCACGTTTTAAATTCACATTCCACCATGTATCTATTAAAACATCCGCAACAGGATATATACAAATTTCCACAAGGTTTATTCACATTCCACCATGTATCTATTAAAACATACACATGATAAAGCATGATAACCGCTGACTTCATATTCACATTCCACCATGTATCTATTAAAACTACACGCCGTTATAATTTGCCATTCAGTTTTAAACATTCACATTCCACCATGTATCTATTAAAACGCCTTGCCCCAATGAGCGATAATGAAGAAAACTTAATTCACATTCCACCATGTATCTATTAAAACTGAAACAAAGCAGCCAGATCCGGCCGGTATCCGGTAAATTCACATTCCACCATGTATCTATTAAAACGATAAAGCGGTCATTGTCTTATCAGTGATTGATGTGATTCACATTCCACCATGTATCTATTAAAACAGGAGACGGAAAAATATAGAAATACCGTAGTTTTAAATTCACATTCCACCATGTATCTATTAAAACATGCATCATCAACGGCAATCATACTTTTTCAGATCAATTCACATTCCACCATGTATCTATTAAAACTTAGGTCGGCTTTACGGACAGAACATAAGTTCTAAATTCACATTCCACCATGTATCTATTAAAACTATATCCCGCGGCACTAAAAATTCATGGTGTATTAATTCACATTCCACCATGTATCTATTAAAACGTGTCTATTCCATATTCATCAACAACGCGTATGATTATTCACATTCCACCATGTATCTATTAAAACGTGTATTAGTACGTTTAATGTTTGAATCATAATTAATTCACATTCCACCATGTATCTATTAAAACCCGTTGACATCTGCGCCATTTTCCCGCTAAAATTAATATTCACATTCCACCATGTATCTATTAAAACTAGAAAAATTTGAGCAGTCATTCTTTTTCTGATAAATTCACATTCCACCATGTATCTATTAAAACAATAGAAACTCGTTTAATAATTATCTTTTCGGTGTAATTCACATTCCACCATGTATCTATTAAAACAATTATCAACACATCGACCGACCAATAAAATCATATCATTCACATTCCACCATGTATCTATTAAAACGGTTTTGGTACGGAGCGTATATTGTTAGTTGTGAAATTCACATTCCACCATGTATCTATTAAAACAACACTCTTTTTATTATTCTCCGATTTCTTCATATATTCACATTCCACCATGTATCTATTAAAACTGTTGCCGCAAGCTTCTGCATTGTGTCGGTTAAAATAATTCACATTCCACCATGTATCTATTAAAACCTAAGAAGACAGCAAGATAAGGATTGCCAACAATAGATTCACATTCCACCATGTATCTATTAAAACTCAGATATTTTTAAAAGCGAATCAACAAAATCCTGATTCACATTCCACCATGTATCTATTAAAACCATCTGGATATGACACGCGCAAAATAGGATAGTATATTCACATTCCACCATGTATCTATTAAAACGCCTTACCTTCTTCGAATACCTTTGCCTTGACCTTATTCACATTCCACCATGTATCTATTAAAACTACCTTTTGCTTTAGCTTCTGTGAGCAGATGCACTGATTCACATTCCACCATGTATCTATTAAAACATGAATCCGCACTAAGCTTATCGCCATCATTAACATCATTCACATTCCACCATGTATCTATTAAAACCAAGTATCTTCAAAAAATCCGATACGTTGAAATCTTCATTCACATTCCACCATGTATCTATTAAAACTAATAAATCCATCATAGTCTTTTGTGACGGCAGCCTTATTCACATTCCACCATGTATCTATTAAAACATCGTCGTCTGTTGCGCCTTTGGATAAAAGTCCGTATTCACATTCCACCATGTATCTATTAAAACCAGCACTATAAAAAAGCAATATTTTACAATGCTTTCACATCCTCTTTTTGTCGACCTTGCTTCAATAATCGGACTACATATTCTATTTTTAAATAGTATATTCCTTTTTTCTATATTTTTCCCATTGTCGACCGGCGGCAGATTTTACAATATTTATGGTCGACAATTTCAAATAAAGAAACTGGCTTTGTCATCTTCCTTACCCCAGAACTCTTTATTCAACCATTTTTCCTGCCTGCTTTTAAATATAATAACGGAATCCAATTCATGATCAATATATTCATCCAGCTCCTGTTTCAGCTTCACAAGTTGTACTTTTGTGATATCTCCCTCAAAAACAGAATTTTGTATATGGGATAAATACCTTTTACAAATCTTAAAAATATGATTCCATCGTTTTTGTCCATTATTTTCTTTATTTATGTCATATACTAATACTACATACATATTTCACCACCATATTCTGAATCCTTCATATTCTTTTTCCCCAATCAGATGCTTGATCAGCTTGTATAACTCTAAACGCATCAGATACTGATATGTAACGGGGCGACCTAAATCTTTATGCATAATTGTCTGCTGTAATTTTTTCTCCAACTCCTGTGCAATCAATCTGGATGCATCCCTATTCAAATGCAAATAATTCAGCTCCTTCGTAAAACTTTTTTCGGTTATCTGATTACGGTTTAATAATGAAAAAAGAAGTCGATCTCCTATCAACGGTTTGAAAATTTCTGCCACATCCAGACATAGAGAAAATCTTCTAACACCAGGTTCATGGAGATAACTTATCGTAGGATTCAATTGTGTATGATATACCTCACTAAGAACCTTTGAATAAATCAACGAATTAACAAAAGAAATCAACGAATTAATCATGTTATCAGGCGGATGCATAACTCTTTTATCAAACTCTATTTCCTGATCAATGATAACATTCCATGTAGCATAATAATGCCTTCTTATATTTCCCTCTATTCCCATTAGCTCTTGAATCGTTGATGTTTTTGGTAATTCTTTTCTCAACGAATCAATTTCTGACATATAGGAAGATACATCCTTGCCTCGTCCGTTATAATACCGGAGATTTCGGTAAATATTATCGGCAGCCGCTTCTATAAATTTTTTTGCAATGGTCAATCTCTTTCCATAATCTGTATAATGTTCAACCTGTTTTACCAATAATTGACCTGCCAGCAGCTTTTCTTTTGGATAAAAGCTACCTGTATAAAAATTATAATAATTGAAGAAATGTATCGGGATTCCATATTGAGAAATGTAACTCAAAAATGTTGTATTAAATGACATCTCTGACATGACATAAATATCATCAATTCGTTCAATCGGAATATCTCTTTTTTCTCCACCTGAAGATATAAATTGAAGTGTATTATCTTTTCTTTTTAAATCTCCACTATTGTAAATATAAAAACTTTGTCCCATTATCCCTCCATGTTAGATAAAACACAAATCATGATATGCGCACTTCCCACATATTTTTTGTTTTTCAAATGCTGGTGGTTGTTCCTGCATTTTTAACTTTTCTATATCTGCAATTATCTTCTGCAACTGTACTTCATCATCCTCTGACAGTTCTACAACAATATTTTTTTTGATCATAGGATAATCAATCTTTGCCGTTAAGCCCTTAACTCCACGTTGTTTCAAATAATATAGATAATATTTTACCTGCCAGATTCCTGCCTCTTCTATTGCTTTACTCTTTTTTATCTCATGTAATTCCTGATGCTCTTTTATAAAATCAATATTTATTACATTATCGATATTAATGTGTTTATCATCACGCCGGTAACTGTTCTCATCAAGTAGTTTACCCAACATAACATTTTCATTATCGGATTCCATGTTTATTTCATTTATGAAATACCATAATTTTCTTTTACACACAAAATAATAATAAATCATTACACCAGTAACTCGATTTTCCACAATTCCTCCTTATATAAAATTCCACTCATCATCATACTTCGTTAACGATAAGCCCATACCCCGTCCTGTCATTTCATCAAAATCATATAATAAGCATGTCCTGTGAATATCTAATCTGTCATTTATACAATTCAAATCCACACCATCTAATTTTCTCCGATCCGAATACAGATTCAGATTAAGAGTTATATCTGCCAGTTTTGCTTTCAATATCCTTCGTATATTACTGTCAACATATGGTGTATCTAAAACACTCGTTATTGCCTCTATCAGATACTGATTTTCCTGATATATTCTATCTGGAATTACTGTAATACTTTTTATTCCACGAAAATCCTCATCGATATCTTTCTTAGATGTATAATCTAACGGCTGCAACGATTTAAATTTAGCCAGATTTCTTTTTATCATTTGGAAGTATGCCGTATTCTTTAATGCGTCTACATCATAAACTTCATTCATATACTGAACTTTATCTTTTTCGGAAAAAAGCTTTCCATTATATGCCTCTAATAATTGTACAGATCTATCATATATATCACTGTCATATATTCCTTTTCCATTCTTCATACATCCTGAATAATTAACATAAATTAATACATTGGCATCGGTTATATCCTTTTTCCCTGCTCTATTACACCGTCCCATTCTTTGCAATAAGCTATCAGCCGTACACATCTCCGTATAAAGAACATCAAAATCAATATCAAGACTTGCTTCTACGATCTGTGTTGTTACCCATATACCTGTCATCTCATCATTACTGGAAAAATCCATTATCATCTTTTCCAACTGATCCCGATGTTTTCGAATATATCTGGAATGAAGCAGGAATACCTCATCTGTTCTTTGGGATAATTCTTCATATACCTTCTGTGCCTTTGATACTGTATTGCATATAACGAGAACTTTTTTCTTGTATCCATCTTCCGCAATTCTGTCAAAATCAAATTCTTCATGAAATAATGCGATCTTATGTCTGTCTGTTCCCATTGTAGCGGAAAAATCTATAAAAATATAATCTCTATCCTTTATCAACCGATATTTTCGCATAAAAAATTCTAAAACCGGCGGAAATGTTGCTGTTATGATTGCGAATTTTCCTTCCATTTGTTTTAGTTCTGACAAGCCGTAAATTAATGCTGCTACTATCTTAGGAGAATATGACTGAATCTCATCTATAATTAATTTTGAATATTTCAGTGTCGCTGCAAAAATCTCAGTGCCCGGGGCTTTATAAACAAATTTAAATAATTGATCTACCGTGCAGACAGTAAGCGGATACGAGAACAATTTTGCCTGCTCATATCTGGTATTCCCATCTGTAAATTGCCCATCTGTTCCATCAAAATAACTGCTTAGGCTATCAGAATGAAGCAATGCTACATCCTTATACATATACCTGTCCTTTATTCTGCTATATATGGCATTAGAAGAAACTTTTAACGGTAATGTATAAAAACCTTTCTCGCCATTTGCCCATAATAAAGCTGCCTCTGTTTTTCCTGATCCAGTAGGTGCTATAACTACAACATTATCATCACTATGTTCCTGCATAAAAACCTGCAACTCACGCAATGAATTTGAAAAGTAATCGCGAATCGTGCTGCATAATTTTTTCTCAGCAATGTCACTGTGTAATTCTGCTTCTTCATATCCTGCACTTACCGTCCAGTCAAACTTATTCAACAAGCCCTTTATCAACATATATTCACACCATGTTTGCTCATCTACACTTCTCAATTTCATTGTAGGATTATTCGAATACAACAGTTGATTACGATTTGCGGCAGAAAATTTCACATCTTCCTTTCCCAAATATTCCTGCAAATATTTTTTATACCATTTATCGTAATAGTCATAAAAATCCTTATCAGAAAAACTATCCTTCCGATCATGATGATAATAGACTGCTGTCAATAACACAGAAAAGTCATCGCCTGTACATTCTGGTATTTCCTGCTTAACCTGTTTCTCTGATAAACTAAGTGCACTAAGAAAACCATGTGGTATCTGCCTTTCAGCCATCCTTGTAAGTTGAGGATTGACAATTGTCTGGAAAATATAATTAGCTTTTCCAAGGTCATGCACTCGGCATGCCTCTAAAACCAGATTCTTTTCCTTTTCTGTAAAATACATATCAAAAATCTCAAAGAATTTTCCTGCACAGTTAACAATATCCTTCTCATGTTCTCTTAAAGTTTTTTGCTCCTGAACAGTTTGCTGTTTCAAAGAATCCAAGTAAGAAATGATCATCTTCGACTCATTTTCATTCAATTTATCCATCTGACTGTCCAAAAGATAAATCAATATGTTTCTGATGTCATTTACATTTTTAACTTCCTTCTTGGTGTCATTTGACTTTGCATAATATTCCATATCGTATTGTCAATCCCTCTCTTATCTTGTTATGCGAACGCAACAACATCCCCATAGGTATCGATATATGCATTCACTACCGAAGTATCCTTCGGCATATAATGCGCTTTTATCTTTCCACCATCCGGTTTCCATCTGCGATATCCCTGCGGTGTTATCTCGTATTCCTTTGTTAACATGTAAGTCGTGCTTGTACGTCGTCCAATATCCAGTTCTGATTGAAATGGAATATAGATATTATTTCGAATCGTTGCTGATTCAACTTTCTGTAATTCAACAATTTCTACATTTTGAATATCCAGCAAATCTTCATACCGCCCTAATGATGGATAAATAATCGGACACTTCAGTGCCTGATAAATCTTATCAAAATCTTCCTCCTCAGGTATAATATGTAAAACCATCCGATTATCACAGATCAGTTCTACATGTGCAATCCCCTTAAACACACCATAATCTTTGTCTTCACCTTTGATACAGAGCTGATGTCTGCCTTCTTCATACTTTGTATCGAATTTGAATGAATATCTTGTATACAATTCTGATACAGAACCTGCGTTTTCTCCCTGGATACTTACCTGCATCTTGTGATAACTGTCAAATCCACTAATTGCGTGAATCATACCAATAACAGTTGAATATGGTGGCAACGGATAAGATTCTTTTATAATGAAACTACTTGGTTTTCTGTAGTTCGCAAGGTTTTGAAAACAATCAATTCTAATTGCTCGCTCCATAATATTCATCAACTTCCTTTTTCAACTGTTTAAATACATCTGCAACTGTCTTTGTGTTCAATGTATCTTTTAATTCTGCATCATTCTGGAAAATACCTGTCACAACTCCAACACTGGTATTGTTCTTTATATCCTCATCACTTTCAATAATCTCTCCAAGCATCTTCGTGTTTATGGCTCCATTTTCCAAAGATACTCTATTTTCAAAGAACGGATTTTTTCTTATATATCGACCACCGATTGCAAATACAGGACTAAGGTTCTCTCTTCTTCCCTTTATATCACGATATAAATACTGGATCGTATCAAGAAATTTTTTTACTCGATCTGCTTTTTCTTCTGCAGATATCTCAAGATCTCCATCCACACCAATACGATCAAGATCTATAGTGATCGTATATGAGTAGAATGACTTCTGTATCTCACTCTGTGCGATCGCATTATCAAGATCCTGGCGTCTTGCCAATCCAATATTGGTTAAAAATTCCAAATCGCTCTGATAAGGCTCTAATGATACCGCATTACTCAGTCGAACAACTGCACTTCTGGTATCAGCTCCGCCTTTTTTATCCTCTCCTTTTGCACTGGTCTTCATATAACCAAAAAAGTCAATTT
>ULTJ01015787.1_pt1 | contig 26802 bp, 24 predicted proteins | sample 1957491 | NCBI WGS metagenome assembly ULTJ01 (sample SAMEA4835731, study PRJEB28245) | human gut metagenome | biome: gut microbiome; material: fecal sample | place: Denmark | collected 2008 | reverse complement strand
AGCAGCTTGAGCAGCTCCGCCACGAGGCGATGGGCACGGGTGAGCTTATAAAGCTCAACGAGGAAAAGCTCCCCGGCTGCTACCTGCACCGCTCGGACCCCAACGATGTCGCCCGTGTCGAGGGTCGCACCTTCATCTGCTCCCGCAGACAGGAGGATGCGGGTCCGACGAATAATTGGATGGACCCCAAGGAGATGTACGAAAAGCTCTATGGCATATATGACGGCTCGATGAAGGGACGCACGATGTATGTCATCCCGTACTCCATGGGCGTTGTCGGCTCTGACTTTGCAAAGTACGGCATCGAGCTTACAGACAGCATCTATGTCGTCGTGTCCATGGCTATCATGACCCGCATCGGCAAGAACGTTCTCGACGCTATCGGTGACAGCGCAGATTACATCAAGGGCCTGCACTCCAAGGCCGAGCTTGACCCTGAGAAGAGATACATCGTCCACTTCCCCGAGGACAACACCATCATGTCCGTCAACTCCGGCTACGGCGGCAATGTCCTGCTCGGCAAAAAGTGCTTTGCCCTGCGCATAGCCTCCACTCTCGGCCGTGATGAGAATTGGATGGCAGAGCATATGCTCATCCTCGGCGTTGAGAACCCGCAGGGTGAGGTCCGCTATGTCTGCGGCGCATTCCCGTCTGCCTGCGGCAAGACCAATCTTGCAATGCTCATCCCGCCCGAGGTTTACCGTGAAAAGGGCTGGAAGTGCTGGACTGTCGGCGATGATATCGCATGGCTGCGCATAGGCCCGGACGGCAGACTGTGGGCGGTAAACCCCGAAAACGGCTTCTTCGGCGTAGCCCCCGGCACGAGCGAAAAGTCTAACCCCAACGCCCTTGCCGCCACCAAAAAGAACACCATCTTTACCAATGTTGTCCGCAACCTCGACGATAACACCGTTTGGTGGGAGGGCATGGACAAGAATCCCCCGAAGAACGCAGAAAACTGGAAGGGCGAGAAGTGGGACTGCACCGACGGCTCGAAGGGCGCACATCCCAACTCCCGCTTCACCGCACCGGCAATAAATTGCCCCTGCATCAGCCCCGAGTTTGAGAGCAAGACCGGCGTTCCAATCTCCGCAATCATCTTCGGCGGCCGCCGTGCAAAGACCGCTCCGCTGGTCTATCAGTCAAGAAACTGGGATCACGGCGTGTTTGTCGGCAGCATCATGGCAAGCGAGACCACCGCAGCGGCTACCGGCAAGGTCGGCGTTGTGAGGCGTGACCCCATGGCAATGCGCCCGTTCTGCGGCTACAACATGGGCGACTACTGGCAGCACTGGATCGACATGGGCAAAAAGCTGAGTGATCCCCCCAAGATATTCAATGTCAACTGGTTCCGCACCGATGACGAGGGTAACTTCGAGTGGCCGGGCTTCGGCGATAACATGCGTGTTGTCGAGTGGATACTCGGACGCTGCTTCGGCGAGGTCGGCGCAGTCGAGACCGAGCTCGGCTACGAGCCCAAGGCAGAGGATATAAACCTCGACGGCAGTGGAGTTTCGGAAGAAACTCTCGAGGATCTTCTCAAGGTCGACAAGGGCCTGTGGCTCGACGAGTGCAAGGGCATCCGTGAGTACTACGCTCAGTTCGGCGACAAGCTCCCCAAGGAGCTTGCAAGTGAGATCGACGCTCTCGAGGAACGCCTCAAAAAGTAAAAGCGTATAATAAAACTGCTTACCCCCAATGCGGCGAAATAACCGCGTTGGGGGTATTTTGACGGCAAAAACGCAGATATGGAGAGCAAAATATGCAAAATACACAAAACGATTGTGAAACTCGCAACAAAACTCACTCGTTTTTGTATGCAAAATGCATTGAAAAAACAGCGGCTGAAATGGTAATCTAAATAAGAAGAAATGGTTAAACTATTTGTATAAACTACCGGCTGTCGGATAACCCCGATGCCGTTCAGAAAGGATAGGATAATATGAGCAAGAAGTTTGTTTACCAGTTTTCAGAGGGCAATGCAAAGATGCGTGAGCTGCTCGGCGGCAAGGGCGCAAATCTGGCTGAAATGACCAACATCGGCCTGCCCGTACCCCAGGGCTTCACCATCACCACCGAGGCCTGCACCCAGTACTACGAGGACGGCCGCCAGATAAATGACGAGATCATGGCCGAGATTATGGCCAATATCGAAAAGTTGGAGGAGATCACCGGCAAGAAATTCGGCGACCTTGAAAACCCCCTGCTCGTATCCGTCCGCTCCGGTGCCCGTGCATCGATGCCCGGCATGATGGACACTATCCTCAACCTCGGTCTTAACGAGGAAGTCGTGAATGTTATGGCAGCAAAGTCCAATAACCCCCGCTGGGCATGGGATTGCTACCGCCGCTTCATCCAGATGTACTCCGATGTCGTCATGGAAGTCGGCAAGAAGTATTTTGAGCAGCTCATCGACCGCATGAAAGAGGAAAGAGGCGTAACTCAGGATGTTGAGCTCACCGCCGACGACCTCAAGGAGCTGGCCGGCCAGTTCAAGGCAGAGTACAAGCAGAAGGTTGGCGAGGAGTTCCCGACCGACCCCAAGCAGCAGCTCATCGGCGCAGTCAAGGCCGTTTTCAGAAGCTGGGATAATCCCCGTGCAAATGTTTACCGCCGTGATAACGATATCCCCTACAGCTGGGGCACCGCGGTCAATGTTCAGATGATGGCCTTCGGCAACATGGGCGACGACTGCGGCACCGGCGTTGCCTTTACCCGTGACCCCGCCACGGGCGAAAAGAAGCTCATGGGCGAGTTCCTCACCAACGCACAGGGCGAAGATGTCGTTGCAGGCGTCCGCACCCCGATGCCCATCGCACAGATGGCAGAGAAGTTCCCCGAGGCATTTGAGCAGTTCACTTCCGTCTGCAAGATCCTCGAAAACCATTACCGTGACATGCAGGACATGGAGTTCACCGTCGAAAACGGCAAGCTCTACATGCTCCAGACCCGCAACGGCAAGCGCACCGCTCAGGCTGCACTTAAGATCGCATGCGACCTCGTTGACGAGGGCATGATCTCCGAGAGCGAAGCCGTTGCCATGATAGACCCAAGAAACCTCGATACCCTGCTCCACCCGCAGTTTGACGCTGCCGCACTCAAGGCAGCCACTCCCATGGGCAAGGGCCTCGGCGCATCTCCCGGCGCTGCCTGCGGCAAGGTCGTTTTCACCGCCGAGGACGCAAAGGCTTGGAACGACAGAGGCGAGAAGGTCGTTCTCGTGAGACTTGAGACCTCCCCCGAGGATATCGAGGGCATGAAGGCCGCACAGGGCATCCTCACCGTCAGAGGCGGCATGACCAGCCATGCGGCAGTTGTCGCAAGAGGCATGGGCAAGTGCTGCGTCTCCGGCTGCGGCGATATCGTCATGGACGAGGCAAACAAGAAGTTCACCCTCGGCGGCAAGACCTATAATGAGGGCGACTTCATCTCTCTCGACGGCTCCACCGGCAACATCTATGACGGCGTTATCGCAACCGTCGATGCATCCATCGCAGGCGAGTTCGGCCGCATCATGGCTTGGGCCGACAAGTACCGCCGTCTGCAGGTGCGCACCAATGCCGACACTCCGCACGATGCACGCAAGGCTCGTGAGCTCGGCGCACAGGGCATCGGCCTTACCCGTACCGAGCATATGTTCTTTGATTCCGACCGTATCGCAGCATTCCGCGAAATGATCTGCGCCGACACGCTTGAGGGGCGTGTAGCCGCTCTTGCAAAGCTCCAGCCCATGCAGCAGGCAGACTTTGAGGGCATCTACGAGGCAATGGAGGGCAACCCCGTAACCATCCGCTTCCTCGATCCTCCTCTCCACGAGTTCGTTCCCACCGAGGAGGCCGACATCGAGGCTCTTGCAAAGGCACAGAACAAGTCCGTTGCACAGATCAAGGCGCTCATCGCATCCCTGCATGAGTTCAACCCCATGATGGGTCACCGTGGCTGCCGTCTGGCCGTGACTTATCCCGAGATTGCAGCAATGCAGACCCGTGCCGTCATCAATGCGGCAATAAATGTTCAGAAGAGACACCCCGAGTGGACTATGGTTCCCGAGATCATGATCCCGCTGGTAGGCGAGGTCAAGGAGCTCAAGTATGTCAAGGATGTCGTTGTTAAGGAAGCAGATGCACTCATCGCAGCTTCCGGCCTTGAGATGAAGTACCTTGTCGGCACCATGATCGAGATCCCCAGAGCGGCACTGACCGCCGACGAGATCGCAACCGAGGCAGAGTTCTTCTCCTTCGGCACGAACGACCTCACTCAGATGACCTTCGGCTTCAGCCGTGACGACGCAGGCAAGTTCCTCGGCGCTTACTACGACAAGAAGATCTATGAGAACGATCCGTTTGCAAGACTTGACCAGAAGGGCGTAGGCAAGCTCGTCAAGATGGCATGCCAGCTCGGCAGACAGACCCGTCCCGACCTGCACCTGGGCATCTGCGGTGAGCACGGCGGTGACCCCAGCTCCGTTGAGTTCTGCCACAAGGTCGGCCTCGACTATGTCTCCTGCAGCCCCTTCCGTGTCCCCATCGCCCGTCTCGCCGCCGCACAGGCTGCCATAAAAGAACGGGCAGAGAAGTAATAATAAGTAATAAGCGTTCGCAAATCAAAAAGCCAAGTCGAAAGACTTGGCTTTTTCATACCGATATTCGTAAAATACACATCAAGCGCACCGAGCCTGAACAACTCCTCCATGGCAAAACCGAGCTCCTCGGGGGTCATGTCGTCAAGATTGCAGGCAAGCTCAATTATCTGCTCGCACTCGCCTTCCGTCTCACCGAGCAGTACACGCACCACATTTGCAGTTTCAAAATTCTTTTTACCAGTACCGTAGGCGACATACTCGACCCGGAGCACCGGCAGCGGGACGAAATCCTCGACAAAATGCTTGAGCAGCGCCGCACCCGTGGGTGTGCACAACTCGGATTTTATCTCCCCCGAATAAATCGGCACGCCGCGCAAAATCAGCTCCGTTGCCGGGGTGGGCACCGGCAGCACGCCGTGCGTACACTTCACAAATCCCGAGCCGACATTCACCGGCGATGCCAGCACCTTATCGGGCGCAAGCTCGTGCATAAGCTCGCACACGCTCAGGACATCAGCCAGTGCATCGAGTGAGCCAACCTCATGAAAATGGATGTTTTCTATCGGATGACCATGAACCCTGCTTTCTGCCTCTGCGATAAGAGTATATACTGCTTTTGCATTATCTTTCACCTCATCGGCAAGCGGTACGGTGTCAATAAACTCCGTTATCTCGGCAACGCTCGTGTGATGATGGTGATGCCGCTCGGCTCGGGCAGATCGCCGATTATGCCGATGCGTGCCATACTGTTGTAGTTGAGCGGCAATTCGGCTTTTATATACTCTGCCGCTTCTTCGGTCAGGCGTGTTATGAGCACGGCCTGCTGCTTGCTTTTAAGCATCGCCTTTGCAATGCCGAGGATATGCTCCTTGGCCTTGCTCTCACCGTATATCACCTCGGGCACGCCTTGGCGTATGCCACGGTGGCAGTCGACCTTAGCGTAGTTGCCGATTTCCTGAAACGGCTGCATTTTAAGCTTAAGCGCCGCATCGTCGGGACCCACGCTCCCGTCGGCAACATGGTTTAATAGTTCAGTAAGTTCGTGTTTATCCATTTGCTTCACCATCAGTCACATGTGATTTGCTTACATTAGTTATAATAGCGCAACCTTTTGCCGCCTTGCAATATCATTGTGCCTTGCCGTCAGCGACTGTTAGCGAGATATATAATAATCCTTAGAGCAAATAGACACAACGCTATCAGCTCTTTTTTCACCCTCGGCGTATGTTTTCGCACAGGCTGACATATATTAGCTGCAAAACGGTACGGAGGGTGCAACATGAAATGCAATTGGAAAAAGCTTGCGCTGGCGGTGGCAATACCGCTTGCGGTTGGCGGGCTGTCGGCTCTTTTGACGATGGATAACATGGTGATGTTCGATGCTGTCAAAAAGCCGCCGCTTGCGCCGCCCAAGTGGCTGTTTCCTGCTGCATGGACGGTGCTGTATGTGCTCATGGGCATTGCGTCCTATTCCGTGTTCACCGCAGATGCGCCGGCGGGCAAAAAACGAGCAAGCCTGATCGTCTATGCGATCTCACTTGCGTTCAACTTCCTGTGGAGCATCATTTTCTTCAATCTTGACAACTATCTGCTCGCCTTTGTATGGCTGTGCGCACTGTGGCTGCTCATCGTTATCGCAACGGTGCAGTTTTTCGGTATACGCAGGACGGCGGGCTGGCTCATGGTGCCGTATATCCTTTGGGTGAGCTTTGCCGGATATCTTAATTACGGTATCTATCTGCTAAATTAGAGTTGTAAAAGCACAGTTTAAATGGTAATATCAAGGCAGAAAGAAATATAAAGAAGGTGCGATATGAGCAGATTTGACCGTGAATACCTCGAATTGCTGGCGGAAAAGTACCCCGATGAAGCGTCCGTGTGCTCGGAGATAATAAAGCTTCGAGCGATAATGGCGTTGCCGATGGGCACGGAGCATTTTATCAGCGACCTGCACGGCGAATACGGCGCAGTGCGGCATATCCTCAACAACTGCTCCGGCGTCATCCTCGAAAAGGTGCGCAGGCTGTTTGAAGCCGAGATAGGCGAGGAGGCCTGCCGCAGCCTTTGCACGCTGATATATTATCCGAGAGAAAAGCTCGGCGCTATGCGTGAAAAGGGCGAACTTAACGATATAAAGCTGCGTGATTACCTCAAAATGCTGCGCACGCTTGCCGAGACACTGTCGAGCAAATATACACGCAACTATGTGCGCAGACAGATGCCCGAAAAGTGGAGCATGGTGCTCGACGAGCTGCTGCACATGCAGCGTGACGAGTATTCAAATCAGGTGCGCTATCACGAGGTACTGCTTGAGTCGATAGTCTCGACCGGTGCGGCCGATGAGGTGATAGTTGCACTATCCGATATCATAAAGCGGCTTGCCGTTGACAAGCTGCACATAGTCGGAGATATCTTCGACCGAGGCCCCGAGCCTGCACGGCTTTTGGATGCCCTGATGGAGCATCCGAATATCGATATCCAGTGGGGCAACCACGATATACTCTGGCTCGGCGCGGCTGCGGGAAGTCCGGCCTGCATTTTTACCGTTTTGCGCATCGCCGTTACATATGACAACATGGATCTTATCGGCCGCCGCTACGGCATATCGCTGCGTCCGCTCATGGCCTTTGCGCAGAAGTATTACGGCGCATCGGACAAGGAAACGCTTAAGCTTGCGCTGCACACCTTGGGCTTCAAGCTCGAAGGCAGGATCATTAAGCGCCACCCGGGCTACGGCATGAACTCACGGCTCATGCTTGACAGGGTCGATTTCGGCAGCAACACCGTTGTTCTCGATGACGGCGTTTACCCCTTGAATACCGACAAGTGGCCGACTGTTGACAGGGACGACCCGTATAGTCTCAACGCCGACGAACAGGCGCTCATCGATGAGTATGTCGGTTCGTTCCGTGAAAGTCAGTCGCTGCGCCGGCACATGGACTTTGTATACAGGGCCGGAAGTACATATCTTTGCTGCAACGGCAACCTCCTGTACCACGGCTGCATTCCCATGACCGCCGACGGAAATTTCGCCAGAGTGCGGCACGGCGGCAAGTGGTACTCCGGCAAGGAGCTGCTGGACTATGCCGACACAGTGGTCAAAAGCGCATGGGCAAAGCATGACGAGTCGGCGCTCGACATGATGTGGTACCTTTGGTGCGGCAACGACAGTCCGTTTTCCGGCAGGGTTTTCCACACCTTTGAGCGTGCCGTCGTCGACGATAAAAGCACTTGGACAGAGCCGAAAAATCCTTATTTCAGCTTTTGGGAGGACGAGCGGGCGGTGCGTATGATACTCACCGAGTTCGGCCTTGATCCCGAAAAGGGGCATATCATAAACGGACATACGCCGGTCAGGGCGGGCAAGGGCGAAAGCCCAGTCAAGGCGGACGGCAAGCTGTTTATCATTGACGGCGGCTTCTGCGAGGCGTATCAGAAAACGACCGGCATAGCGGGCTATACGCTCGTTTATAACTCCCACGGTCTGAAGATCAAGGCGCACAGACCGTTTGAGGGCATAGCAAAGGCCATTGACGAGAACGCCGATATCGAGTCCGAGGCCGAGCAGGTCGAGAGTTTCCCCCGACGCCGGTATATCGCCGATTGCGACGACGGTGTGCGTCTGCGCAAACGCATCGAGGCACTTGAAGCGCTGCTTGAGGCATATCGCTCAGGTGAGCTTCAATAGCTTGCACTTTTCGCAGCCATGTGTTAAAATGCGCAGTAGTGGAATCAGACAATTAGCAATTTCCAAATAAACGGAAAGAGGTATATACGATGAAATCAGGTAAGATACTCATAGTATCGCTGGCAGCGGTATTATGCGTGTTCCTTTCGGCTTGCAGCTGCACAAATCAGGAAGCCGACCATATAAAGGAGCCTATTCCCACGGCCACCGCAACGGTAGAGCCCACAGTCGAGCCGACCGAGACACCTGCACCGGCAAAGACCAACCCCGGCTCCGGCACGACCAAGAAGCCGAGCAGCGGCAGCTCGACCAAGAATAACACCGGTAGCAGCTCTGGGAGCAATGTAAATATTACAACTCCCACTCCGGTGACCCCCAATGTAGATGTGCCTGAAAACACGCCTACACCCCCGAGAAGATCCTCATCGAGCAACCTCAGGGTTGACTGATAATAGCCCCACAACCGGCGTTGTGGGGCTTTTTATACATATCAGCGTTAAAAGTATGTGAAATTGCATGTGTTTGCAATTGACGAAAAAGGTATTTTTGGTTTATAATAAAACATATAATTTGACAAGTTGTATAAACTTGAACTGAATGTATAGTATACAAAACTGAGGGGCGGCACATGGGTATAAAGGCGTTGAACAGAAAGCTCTATACGGAGTACGGCGGCAGGGTGACGGCATCGCTTGAGGATAACTGCATCGTGCTGCGTGGCTCTTTGGATAGATGGGAGGATGTCGTAGCGGCAGGCCTGATGTGCGCAAAGCCGCACTCAAAGTGCCATGTCGTGAACGATATCGTCTTTACAGGAGCCGAGGAGACACCCATGCGTATGCCTGAGCTAAAGGACACGGCGCTTGACGGAGACAGACCCGATGTGCTCATCATCGGCGGCGGCATTTCCGGCTGCTCGATAGCAAGGGAGCTTACGAGATATAAGCTCAATGTGCTGCTGCTTGAAAAGGAAGCAGACCTTGCACTCGGCGCCTCCGGCCGCAATGACGGCGAGGTTCACCCGGGCATAGATTTGTCCCGGGGCTCGCTGAAGCATAAATACATCCGCCGTGCAAACAGGATGTACGACAGAGTGTGCTCAGAGCTTGATATTCCATTCAAGCGCACGGGGCAGTACGCTTGCTTCGGCAAAAAAAGCTGGCTTGTTCCCGTGTGGCTGTACGCCATGTGGCGCAGATTCTATGACGGCATTGAAGATACCCGCATAATCATGGGCGACAAGCTGCGTGAAAAAGAGCCGGAGATAAACGAGAATATCGCCTTTGCGCTGTCCAACCCCTCGTCCGGCAGCGTAAGTCCGTATAATCTCGTCATCGCCTATGCCGAAAATGCGGTGCACAACGGCGCAAGAGTGTCGCTCAACACCGCAGTCACCGGCATGCAGGTCAAAAACGGCAGGATAGTGTCCGTTGAGACGAACAGGGGAACGGTATATCCCAAGCTCGTCATAAACTGCGCAGGCGTGTTCTCCGACGAGGTAGCCCGCATGGCAAAAGACAGGTTCTTCTCCATTCATCCGAGAAGAGGCACAAACTCCATATTGGATAAGAAAACCGGTAAGCGCTTTAGCGCAATTGCCTCCGTTGTGGGGGCCAGCACCCCCGGTAAGACACACACCAAGGGCGGCGGCATACTGCACACGGTGCATGATAATCTGCTCGTCGGCCCGGACGCTGTCGAGACCTACGAGCGGGAGAACACCGCAACGAACCCCGACAGCATTGAGCGTGTGTTTGCAAAGCAGAAGATAACCATGCCCGAGCTTTCCGAGCGGGATATAATCACATACTTCACCGGCGTTCGCGCGCCCACATACGAGGAGGATTTCATCATCGAGTGGGGCAGAAAAACGAAGAACATCTACCATGTTGCCGGTATCCAGTCCCCGGGACTGACCACCGCACCCGCCGTTGCCGAGGATGTGGCGCTTGAGGCGGCAAGGTGGTTAGAAGCCGAGAAAAACGAAGCTTTTGACCCCATTCGCCATGCTCCGCCACACCTTGCCGCAATGAGCGATGCCGAGCGGGCGGAGCTTATTGCGCAAAACCCCGACTACGGCGTTATCATCTGCCGCTGCGAGGAGGTCAGCCGTGGCGAGATACTCGATGCTCTCAATTCCCCCATCTGCGTGCCGACCGTTGACGGCATCAAAAAGCGCTTGAGACCCGGCATGGGTCGCTGCCAGGGTGGCTTCTGCTCGCCGTTGGTGACGAAAATTATCGCCGAATATTTAGGCGTTCCGCTTACCGAGGTCAGAAAGAGCTCCGCAAGCTCCCCGATAGTATTCGGAAGCAGAAAGGGGGAGACGGCAGATGTTTGATTACGATGTTACCGTTATAGGCGGCGGTCCTGCCGGACTTGCCGCTGCGATATCCGCTTGCGATAACGGCGCAAAAACGCTTGTTATCGAGCGTGAGGAGCGCCTTGGCGGCATGCTCAAGCAGTGCATACACGACGGCTTCGGCTTAAGCCGCTTCGGCGAAAGATTGGCCGGCCCCGAGTATGTCGAGCGCTTCATGAAAACGCTTTACGAAAAGGATATAGATGTCTGCCTGCGTACCTTTGTCACGAGGGTTGAGAAGTTAGGCGAGGGCTTTTGCGTCGTCGTTGTCAGCAGCGAGGGACTTAAGAAAATACATACAAAAACCTTGGTGCTCGCCACCGGCTGCCGTGAGCGCAGTGCAAAGCAGGTGTTCATCCACGGCACACGCCCGGCAGGCGTGTTCACCGCCGGAACGGCGCAGCATTTTACAAACAGGCTCGGCGTTCTGCCCACAAAGCGCTGCGTCATCTTGGGTTCGGGCGATATCGGACTTATCATGGCTCGCAGGCTCACGCTTGAGGGAGCCGAGGTTCTGGGCGTTTATGAAATTAACCCCACGCCATCGGGGCTTACCCGCAACATCCACCAGTGCCTGCACGATTACGACATTCCGCTGCATCTGAGCCACACCGTCACACGGGTGTTCGGCGCCGACAGACTGGAAGCGGTCGAGATAACCGAAGTCGACGAAAATCTAAAGCCCATTAAGGGCACCGAGCAGCGTGTCGAGTGCGATGCGCTCATCGTCTCGGTAGGTCTTATTCCCGAAAACGAGCTTGCCGAGAGTATCGGTGTTACGCTCGACTACCACACGAAAGGTCCCGTCTGCGACGGCCAGCTTATGACGAGTGTCCCGGGCGTTTTTTCCTGCGGCAATGCCCTGCATGTAAACGACCTTGTCGACTTTGTCTCCGCCTCCGGCGAGGAAGCGGGCAAAAACGCGGCTTTGTTTGCAAAAAAAGCGCAGCATAGGGTGGATATCCGCATCGGAAACGAGTTTTTGTATCTTGTTCCGCAGCAGCTCGACCTCGACTCGGATAACTCAAAGGTCACTTTCTACTTCCGCTCGAAAAAGGTCATGGGCAAGAGCACGCTCCGCCTCAAGGTAAACGGCGTTGAGGTCTGGAAGCGCCGCTATCCCTTCCTCAGACCGCCCGAGATGCAGCAGGTTGTGCTGGATATGAACAAATTCGGACTGTCGGCCACCTCCGATGTCTGCTTTGAGATAGAGGGCGAGCAATGAAAGAATTTAATTGTATAGGCTGCCCCCGTGGCTGCCTGCTTCATGTTGAGGAGGAAAACGGGGAGTTTACCGTTACCGGCAACAGTTGCGATAACGGCAGGAAATTTGCAATTTCCGAGATGACCGAGCCCAAGCGCACCATCTGCTCCACGGTCAGGACCGTGTTTGCGGATGTGCCGGTTTTGCCGGTCAAGGTGTCGGCGGATATCCCGAAGGACAGGATATTCGATGTCATGCGTGAGATAAACTCCGTTGTGCTCACGCAGCGCATATCCGGCGGCGACACGGTGATCGAGAATGTTCTCGGTCTGGGTGTCGATGTAATATCAACGAGCAATGTATTAAACGAAAATATACACATAAAAACGGAGGAGAGAGCTAATGGATAGGCCGCTGATACTTACATACGATGTCGGAACCCAGAGCGCAAGAGCCATCCTTGTTGACAAGCAGGGAAGCATAGTCGATAAGGTTCAGATGAAATATACGGAGCCTTATATCAGACCACAGCCCGGTTGGGCAGAGCAGAAAACGGACTTTTACTTTGCACACATGTGCGCCGCAAGCAGGGTGCTCATGGAGCGCAATAAGGACAAGGTCGGCGATATAATCGCCGTTGCCGTCACCGTCATCCGTGACACGCTGGTGTTCCTTGACGAGAACAACCGTCCCACCCGTGATATCATCCACTGGCTGGACGCAAGAAAGTGCGAGTTTGACGATCCGTTCCCGTGGTGGAAGAAGATCGCCTTCAAGCTCATCGGCATGGACAAGGGCACGAAGATCGCCTACCGCACCTCAAAGGTCAACTGGGTGCGCCTGAACCAGCCCGATGTGTGGGAAAAGACCAAGAAGATAGTCTGCTTACCTGCGTATCTCAATTTCAGAATGACCGGTCGCCTTGCCGACAGCCCCGCAAATACCATCGCACACATCCCCATGGACTACAAAAAGAAAACATGGATGACCGAAAACGACCTTACCCGCTGCATGTACGATGTTCCGCAGGAGAAGCTGTATGAGCTTGTACCCTCGGGCGATGTCATCGGTTATATCACCAAGGAAGCAGCCGAGCTTTCCGGCGCACCGGAGGGACTTCCGCTTATCGCAACGGGCGCAGATAAGGCCTGCGAGACGCTCGGCCTTTCCGTTGCAAGCCCCGAAAAGGCTTCTATATCCTTCGGCACGAGCTCGACCATAGAGATGTACTCGGAAAATTACTTCGAGCCGCAGCAGTTCCTGCCCTCGTACCCCTCGGTCATCAACAAGGCGTGGAACCCCGAAATTCAGGTGTTCCGCGGCTTCTGGATGCTCAGCTGGTTCATAAAGGAGTTTGCCGACAAGGACAAGGCCGAGGCTCAGGAGATGGGCATATCCCCCGAGGAGCTTCTCAACCGCCGTGCCGCCGAAGTCCCCGCAGGCTGTAACGGCCTGATGCTCCAGCCGTACTGGACGCCCGATGTCCTGAAGCCCGACTCCTACGGCGCTATCATCGGCTTTTCCGATTACCACACTAAGTATCACATATACCGTGCCATAATCGAGGGCATCTGCCTTGAGCTTTACATGTCCATGAAGGCCATGGAGCGCCGAGGCAAAAAGCACATCGAGGAGATATTCGTCGGCGGCGGCGGTTCAAAGAGCGACCTTGCCTGTCAGATACTTGCCGACACCTTCGGTCTGCCGGTTAAGCGCATCCATACGCATGAAGCGTGCTCCATTGGAGCCGCTATGGTCGCCTTTGTCGCAAAAGGCGAGTTTGCAAGCTACGATGATGCGATAAAGAGCATGGTGCACGAAAAGGATGTGTTCATTCCCATCCCCGAGCATCATGAGGTGTACATGAACATTTATAATAAGGTGTACCGAAAGATATATAAGAATGTAAGACCGCTTTACGCAACGATGAACAACCTCAAGGAAAGGAATATGCTTTAATGAGTCACAAACCTTATAAGGGCTTCGAGCCCAAGTGGGTCGACACCCCCGCACCGGCTGACAGCTACCGCTCCATCTTCCGCTGGGGCGACCCCGAGTTTTTCAAATACCCCAAGGAATCACTGTACAAGATGATGAAGGAGGTCTTCAAGCTCACCGACGATGACTTCAAGGAGTACACCGACGATATCGGCTTTGATAAGGTCGATCTTTCCGACCACCCTGTGAAGCTTGCGCAGGAGCACATTGACGCTCTGCGTGAGATAGTCGGGGATGAGGGCATCTCCACCTCCGATTACGACAGATTGTCCGTTGCATACGGCTTTACGGCCTATGACATTCTGCGTCTGCGCCATAAGGTCATCGACTCTGTTCCCGATGTTGTCCTTTATCCCGACACCACCGAGCAGGTCGAGAAGATAGTCGCATACTCTACCGAGCACGACATTCCCCTGTATGTCTACGGCGGCGGCAGCTCCGTCACCCGTGGCGTTGAGCCTGTTAAGGGCGGTATTTCGCTCGATATGCGCAGGAGATTCAACAAGGTCATTTCGTTTAATGAAATAGACCAGACCATAACCGTTCAGGCGGGCATGTCCGGCCCAGACCTTGAAAAGACTCTGCAGAACGCACCTGAGCTTTTCGGCGCAAAGCGCCAGTACACCTGCGGCCACTTCCCGCAGTCGTTTGAATACTCCTCCGTCGGCGGCTGGACGGTCACGAGAGGCGCAGGTCAGAACAGCACCTACTACGGCTGCATTGCCGATATCGTGCTGTCGCAGAAGTATGCCACCCCAATCGGCACTATCCAGACCAGCCACTACAGCCGCGAGGCCTGTGGCCCCGACCTCAATCAGATCATGATGGGCTCGGAGGGTACATTCGGCGTGCTGACCGAGGTCACCTTGAAGGTGTTCCGCTGGATGCCGGAGAACCGCAAGCGCTTCTCTTACATATTCAAAACATGGGACGAGGCCATGAAGGCCGCCCGTGAGATGATGCAGCACGAGTGCGGCTACTCGTCCGTTTTCCGCCTGTCCGACCAGGAGGAGACGAGCATGATGCTCAGACTGTATAATGTCGATGACACGCCGCTGTACCCCATCCTTGACAAGCTCGGCTACAAGGATATGGAGCGCTGCCTGTTCCTCGGCTTCACCGACGGCGAAAAGGGCTATTCAAAGAATGTCGCAAAGAATATCCGCAAGATCGCTCTCAAGCACGGCGGCCTGCCGCTGACCGGCTATGTCACGAAAAGCTGGGAAAAGGGACGCTTTAACGACCCGTATCTGCGTGATACGCTCATGGACTTCGGCATCACCACCGATACCTTGGAGTGTACCGTCAACTGGTCCAATATGGAGCAGGTTCACCTTGATGTGCGCAAGGTCTGCCATGCGCTGCCGAACACCGTTGTGACGACCCATATGTCCCACTGCTACCCGCAGGGCGCAAACCTTTACTTCATCTTCCTTACAAAGATGCAGGATGAGAAAGCCTTCAAGGCATATCACACCACCATCCTCGATGCTATCCAGCGCTCGGGTGCATCGATAAGCCACCACCACGGCATCGGTAAGATGTTCGCCCCGTGGCTCGAGGGCTACATCGGCGAGAAGGAATACGGCGTTTTCAAGGTGCTCAAAAACTACTTTGACCCGAAGTACAACATGAACCCCGGCGGCACGATCGGCCTTGACCTGCTGCCCGAGGAGAAGAAGTTTGACCGTGAGTACACCGACTATCTTGCACAGGACAAGTTTGACAAATAAGCAAGCAAAAAACCGACCTTTTTCGGCCGGTTTTTTGCGTTTTTATACAAAAAACGAACCTATTGATTAGTTCGTAGAACAAATCACGAAATTAGTCTGCTTTTTGTGCGATTTTATGAAATTGCTAAAGTTAAGCGAAAAGCTGTTGATTTTTGTGTTAATTTGGTGTTAAATAGTACTGTTGTGACGGATATATCCGCCGCAATGTAAAACCGATATCCGGAGATATACTATGGGTAAGTATATTTATGTGCTGTGCGCTGTCGGAGGACTTGCCTTCGGCGCTTTGGGAGCTTTTCTCACGGCGTCTGTCAGCCGCCGCAGCCTGAAAACTGAATCGGACAGTATGGTCTCCGTCATGGGAACGAATATGCTGAGAATGCTTATCGATGTGGCGTTTCTGGCTTGTGCGTTTTTGGTGTGCAGATGCTTTGACTTGCCGCTCGTCGTCACCATGGTATCGGTCGCACTCGGCCTTACGGTGTTCGGAATGCTGTTTCTTAAGAGCATCGTAAAAAAACTGAGCGAAAATAACGAATCCGAATCGGACGGAGGTGAGTGAGCTTGTCAGAGATTTGGAGCGAATATCTGGCACCGACAAAAACAATATACAGCATGTGGATAATCATGGCAGTAATAGTGCTGTTTGCGTTTATCTGCACACGAAATGTTAAGGAGCGGCCCGGCCCCCTGCAAAATCTTGCTGAGCTTGCGGTCAGCTCGCTGCTCGGCTTCTTCGGCGGCGTTTTGGGTGAGAAAAAGACGAGACAGTATTTTCCTATACTCGCGACCTTCTTTATCCTCATTATCGTCTGCAACTACTGCGGGCTGCTGCCCGGAGCGGGACACATTTTCACCGTGCCTACCTCGGTGCTTGCAATAACGGCGGCGCTTGCGGTCATCTCGTTTGTGCTTATCCAGTCGCAGGGCATCAAAAAGCACGGCTTGGGCGGTTATCTTTTGACCTTCTTTAAGCCTGTTGCGGTACTTTTCCCGATCATGATACTTGAGCAGATAACAAGGCCGGTATCCATGGCACTGCGACTTTACGGCAACATCTACGGCGAGGAACTTGCAACGGACACATTGTTCGGCCTGTTCCCGATAGGTCTGCCGCTGGTAATGAATGTCCTGAGCCTTTTGTTCTGCTTTATTCAGGCGATGGTGTTCACCATGCTGCTTGCGGTGTTCCTCAACGAGGCGACAGAGGACGAAGAATAACATTGTATACACAAATTTAGGAGGAAAAATAAATGAGTATAGCACAGGGTCTTATAGCTATCGGCGTTGCACTTGCGATCGGTCTCAGCACCATCGGCGTCGGTATCGGCCAGGGTCTTGCAGCTGCAAAAGCACTTGAGGGTATGGCTCGCCAGCCCGAGATGAAGAGCCAGCTTCAGGGCGTTATGATTCTTGCAATGGGCTTTATGGAAGCGCTTGCTATCTACGGTCTGGTCATCGCATTCATGCTCATAGCAAAGATTTAATTAGTCTCTGAAGGGAGGAGATCTGATTGCTCGATTTAGCCGGATTGCAAATCAGCACAGCAGAATTTCTGTGGACTATCATCAGCTTCTTCCTGTTTATGTTCCTGTTGAAAAAGGTGCTTTACGAGCCGATACTCAAGGTAATGGACACTCGTGCCGAGCACATCAAGGCAGGCCTTGAGGAGGGCAGAAATGCCCAAAAGGCACTTGAGGAGAGCAAAGCCAAATTAGCCGATGAGCTCACCGAGAAAAACGGTGAGGCACGGCAGATCGTTTCTGACGCACGCACCGAGGCTGAGAAGGCCAAGGGCGAGGTCCTTGCTACCGCACATGCCGAAGCCGAACAGCTTCACAAGCAGGTGCGTGAGAAGGTGAAGGCCGAGGAAGCGGAGGCGGTGAGCTCCGTCGAGAGCAATATGCCTGAGCTGGTCGCCGTTTTGTCGAACAAGCTGTTGCACAGCGATGAGATGGATACCGGCGCAGCACTCATAAAGGACTGCATCGAAGCGTCAAAGTAACGCTTTCCAAACTGACAGGACTAACGGGAAAGGAGGGATAGTTCTCAGGTGGATATGCTATTTAGAATAATAAACTTTCTGATTCTTGCGGCAGCGCTCGTGTTTGTCGCAAAGAAGATGAATTTAATAGACAAGATGTTTGTCAGCCGCAGGCGGAAGGTGAGCAAGGAGCTTGACGAGGCCGATAAGGCCCGTGAGCAGGCAAAATCCTTGGATGCCGACATTGAGCGTGAAAAACAGCTCAATGAGCAGCGCAAGGCGCAGATAATGCAGGGCGCAGCAGAGCAGGCGGAGATAAACAGCAAGGCCATTGCGGCCGCCGGTGAGGCGGAGGCAAAGACGCTTGTCGAAAACGCTTCAAAAAGCGAGGAGCATCTGCGTGAGGAGATGCAAAGCCGTGTAAGCGCCGAGACCATGCAAAAGGTTGCGGCGATAACGGCGGAGGTACTGCGCAAGGGCGACTTTTCGCAGTCCAAGCAGGCTCTTAACGACAGATTTATAGAACAAATAAAAGAATTGGTATCGGCAATGCCGAGTGACATATTGAATATGAACGAACTGAAGAAACTTGACATTTCAATAAAGAGCGCAGAGCCTTTGAGCGACGAGGAGATGAAGAAGCTCACGCAGATAATCTGCGAGACCTTCATATCCTGCCACAACGAGGTCGATTCCGAGCTTATCGGCGGCGTTCAGATGAAGGTCGGCGACACCGTTTATGACGGTACGCTCGTCCATCAGCTTGACCGCCTCAGCCAGGATGTTGAGAACAACAGCCGTGCCAGCGATAAGCAGATGCAGGATATCGCCGAGAGCATTAAGGAGCAGCTTGCCAAGGTCAATGACGGCATCGATGTGTTCCAGACCGGTGAGGTCATCTCCGTCGGCGACGGTATCTGCCGTGTGTCCGGCCTTGCCGACTGCATGGCAGGCGAGATGCTCGAGTTCCCGGGCGGCCTCAAGGGCATGGTTCAGGATCTGGATAAGGAGAATGTCGGCGTTGTCCTGCTCGGACCGTTCAGCCACATTCAGGAGGGCGACACCGTCCGCCGTACCGGCCGTATAATCGAAGTGCCCGTTGGCGAATGCATGATAGGCCGTGTCGTTGACGCAATGGGTACACCAATCGACGGCAAGGGCCCCATCAAGGCAGAGCAGTTCCGCCCCGTGGAAAGCCCCGCACCCAGTGTGCTTGACAGAAAGCCGGTTTCCGTCCCCATGCAGACGGGCCTCAAGGCTATCGACGCACTTGTTCCCATCGGCCGCGGTCAGCGTGAGCTTATAATCGGCGACCGCCAGACCGGTAAGACCGCAATCGCCCTTGATGCAATAATCAATCAGAAGGGCAAGGATGTCATTTGCATCTATGTTGCCATAGGTCAGAAAGAGTCCACCATCGCAGGCGTGGTCGAGAAGCTGCGCAGCTTCGGCGCAATGGATTACACCATCGTCGTCGCCGCAAACGCATCCGAGCCTGCACCCATGCTGTATATCGCACCCTATGCCGGTGCGGCAATGGGCGAATACTTCATGTACAAGGGCAGAGATGTCCTCGTAATATACGACGACCTATCCAAGCAGGCCGCCGCTTACCGTGAGCTTTCTCTGCTGCTCCAGAGACCGCCCGGAAGAGAAGCGTACCCCGGCGATGTATTCTACCTGCACTCCAGACTTCTTGAGCGTGCAGCACGCCTCAGCGACGAGGCAGGCGGCGGCAGCATGACTGCACTGCCCATCATCGAGACGCAGGCGGGCGATATCTCCGCTTACATCCCGACCAATGTCATCTCCATCACCGACGGTCAGATATTCCTTGAAACGGATCTGTTCCATTCTGGCGTCCGCCCGGCTATCAATGTCGGCCTGTCGGTATCCCGTGTCGGCGGCGCAGCCCAGATCGGCGCAATGAAGCAGGTCGCAGGCCGTCTGCGTATGGATCTTGCCCAGTACAGAGAGCTGGCATCGTTTGCCCAGTTCGGCTCTGACCTTGACAAGACCACCCGTGACACGCTGCATCGTGGCGCCCGCATGACCGAGATACTCAAGCAGGGACAGTATAAGCCCATGTCCGCAGCAGATCAGGTCATCATCATCTTTGCAGGTTCCGAAGGCTATACCGACGATATCGAGCTTGGCGACATTGCCCGCTTCGAGACCGAGGTAATAGATTATGTAAACCGCAACTACCCCGAGCTGCACGACGAGATACTCGGCGGCAAGAAGCTGAGTGCCGAGCAGCAGAAGAAGCTGCGTGAGTGCATCGAGCAGTTCAAGAAAACATTTTGATGAAGTTTAGCGAAAGGAGGGGCTCCAATGGCTAATATGCGAGCGATAAGGACACGCATAAAGAGTGTCAAGAATACGCAGCAGATAACCAAGGCCATGAAAATGGTCGCCGTGTCGAAGCTGCGCAGGACGCAGGCTGGTATGCAGGCTATGCGCCCCTTCGCAGAAAAGAGCCAAGAGGTGCTCGACACGCTGCTTGCCAGCGGCTCGGGAAACGAAAACCGCTTTATCGCACCGAGAAAAACGGTCAATAAGGTGTGCTATGTTCTGTTTGTCGGCAACCGTGGCCTTTGCGGAATGTATAATAACGCCGTCCTCCGATTCATGGAGGAGATAGCCAATGCAGAGCAGCGTCCGTTCGAGGTCGTTGTCTGCGGCCGGTGGGGCAAGGATGTCATTGCAAAAAGCGGACTTCCCGTGGTTAAGAGCTTTACCGGTTTGAGCGATACGCCCACTGCAAACGAGGCGCTGGAGCTGGCAGAATTTTTAAAGCAAAAGTACCTTAACGGCGAAGCCGACGAGATACACATCGTCTATCAGCATTATCATTCGGCGCTGAGTCAGGAGCCTGTTGCGCACAGACTTCTGCCCGCAGCACCGGACAGTGAGAGCGAAGCGGGGGACAAGAAGCAGTTTATCTTCGAACCCGACGCACAAAGCGTGCTCGAGAGTGTCATGCAGCTTTATATCAATAACCGTGTGCTTTCGATAATGCTTGAAGCCAAGTGCGGTGAGCACTCGGCCCGTATGACGGCCATGACCTCTGCGACCGACAGCACCAAGACCCTTATCGATCAGCTTGGCCTGTCGCTCAACCGTGCCCGTCAGGCGGCTATCACCACCGAGATCTCCGAGATCGTCGGCGGCGCATCTGCGCTCAAGCGCAAGAAAACCTAAACCCACACCCCTATACAGGAGGTAATTCAATGGAAAATGGTATCGTCAGAAGGGTCATTGGCCCTGTCGTTGATGTACAGTTTCCCTCCGGCAGAATGCCGGAAATATATAACGCAATAGAGATACAGCTTGAAGACCGCAAGGTCGTTATGGAGGCTGTCCAGCTTATTGGCGACAACAGCGCCCGCTGCATCTCACTGTTTTCCACCGACGGTATCTCCCGTGGCTGCCGTGCCGTTGACACCGGCTCGCCCATCAAGATGCCCGTTGGTGAAGGCACGCTCGGCCGCATGTTCAATGTTGTCGGCGAGCCCATCGACGGTAAGGGACCCGTCGATGCAGAGAACTATATGCCCATCCACCGTCTCGCTCCCGAGTTTACCGAGGTCACTCCCTCGACCGAGATACTCGAAACGGGCATTAAGGTCATCGATCTGCTTGCGCCTTACTCCAAGGGCGGCAAGATCGGCCTTTTCGGCGGCGCAGGTGTCGGCAAGACCGTTCTTATCCAGGAGCTTATCCGCAATGTCGCTTATGAGCACGGCGGCTACTCCGTTTTCGCCGGTGTTGGCGAACGCAGCCGTGAGGGCAACGACCTTTGGCATGAGATGACAGCGTCGGGCGTTATCAATAAGACCGCACTCGTGTTCGGCCAGATGAACGAGCCGCCCGGAGCAAGACTTCGTGTGCCTCTGTCCGGCCTTACCATCGCAGAGAACTTCCGTGACCAGTCCGGCCAGGATGTTCTGCTGTTTATCGATAATATCTTCAGATTTACGCAGGCAGGCTCGGAGGTCTCCGCACTGCTCGGCCGTATGCCGTCCGCCGTCGGCTACCAGCCCACGCTGGCAACCGAGATGGGCGCACTGCAGGAGCGTATCACCTCGACGAGAAACGGCTCCGTAACCTCCGTTCAGGCCATCTATGTTCCCGCCGACGACCTTACTGACCCCGCACCCGCAACGGCTTTTGCCCACCTTGACGCAACGACCGTTCTGTCCCGCTCAATATCCGAGCTCGGTATTTATCCCGCCGTTGATCCTCTGGAGTCAACTTCGAGAATACTCGACCCGAATATCCTCGGCAAGGAGCATTACGATACCGCCCGTGCCGTTCAGGCCGTTTTGCAGAAGTACAAGGAACTGCAGGATATCATCGCCGTCCTCGGTATGGACGAGCTCGGCGTTGAGGATAAGGCTGTCGTCAACCGTGCACGCCGCATCCAGCGATTCCTGTCGCAGCCGTTCCATGTTGCGGAAAACTTCACCGGCATCTCCGGCAAGTATGTCAAGATGGAGGATACCATAAGAGGCTTCCAGGCAATCCTCGGCGGCGATTGCGACGATCTTCCCGAGCAGGCATTCCTCATGTGCGGCACCATCGACGAGGTGCTTGCAAAGCGTAAGGATATGTAAGCCATGGAGAACAAAATTCATCTTCAGATCACCACGGCCGGTGGCACGGTCTGCGACGAGATGGCAAACTATGTCGCCGTGCCCCTGACCGACGGCGAGGCAGGCATTCTTGCAAACCACGCCAATATGATAGGCGCACTCAATGAGGGCGTCGTGAGGTACAAGATCGATGACGAGATGCACTTTGCGGCGGTGTCCGGCGGCGTGATGAGCGTTGCGGATAATGAGCTTATCATTTTAGCCCGCAGTGCGGAAAGAGCCGAGACCATCGACCTTGCCCGGGCTCAGGCGTCCGCAGCCAGAGCGAAGGAACGCATTGCGACGAAAGCCGACAATCTTGATCTTAAGCGTGCAGAGCTCAGCCTCCACCGTGCGCTTGCAAGAGAAAAGGCATATACGATGCTTCATAAGAATTGAGGATATTTTATAGAACTAAACGGTATATATAAAAACTGAACACCGAAAGACCGACTATGAAAGGAGTCACGAAACCATGTTTGCACAGATCACTGCACTTGTAATATTTATTGCTATGTTCATCTTCATCGTCATGGATAAGATACAACGGCATATCGTGACGCTAATAGCCGGTCTTTTGACTTGCGTGCTGGTATTCGGCGTCGGTATGCACAGCTTTGACGCAGTCAAAGAGACCTTGAACTTACATAGCATCGTCTCGACGCATTTTTGGTATTCCGCCGGTGCGCAGGCCGCTGTGAGCACCGGCATCAACTGGGAGACCATCATATTCATAGCAGGCATGATGATAATGGTCGAGGGCATGGCGGAGGCAGGCTTCTTCCGCTGGCTGTGTATGCGCATTGCAAAGGCCGTGCACTATAAGCCCATTGCAATTTTCATGACCTTTATGCTGCTGTCGGCGGTGCTTGCCATGTTTATAGACAGCATCACCGTCATCCTGTTCCTTGCCGCAGTTACCATCGAGCTTGCGCGGCTCCTGCGCTTTGACCCCGTGCCGTTTATCTTGGCCGAGATATTCTGCGCAAACCTCGGCGGCAGCGCAACCATGTGCGGAGATCCGCCGAATATCATAATCGGAACATCGTTGGGTTACAGCTTTGGCGATTTCCTCACCAATACGGGCGAAATTGCGCTTGTTGGCATGCTGTTCACACTTTTGTACTTTTACCTCGTGTTCGGCAAATCTATAAAGAAACAGACTGTCTCACTCAGCGAGATAACGGTCATCGAGCCCAGGCAGGCGATAACCGACAAGGGCAAGTTCATTGCAAGCTGCGTCATTTTCGGCGCTGCCGTTGTACTTCTCGTGAGCCACGCTGCGACAGGTCTCACCGTCTCGACCATCGGCGTTTTCGTCGCCGTTCTCACGATACTTACGCATCTAAAAAATGCGGGCGAGATACTCAAAAAGGTGGATTACAAAACGCTCTTGTTCTTCGTCGGCCTGTTCATAGTTGTCGGCGGACTTGAGATAACGGGCATTTTGGAGATGATAGCAGGCTTTATCGAGGATATCTCCGGCGGTCAGCCGCTGCTCATTGTGGTCATAATCCTGTGGGTGTCGGCGTTTGCCAGTGCCATTGTGGATAATATACCGTTTGCGGCGACCATGATACCTGTCATCAGAAGCTTGGCTGCCACCACGGGCTTTGACCTGAGCGTGTTTGCGTGGACGCTCGCCATGGGCACCGACCTTGGCGGCAGTGCAACTCCGATAGGCGCATCGGCCAATGTCGTAGGTGTTGCACTTGCAAATAAGTCCGGCCATAGGATAGGCTGGGGCAAATACTGCAAGTACATGATCCCCGTGACCGTCTTAGCCGTGCTCATCTCGATGATAATGCTGTACATGAAATACTTTGCATAAGAAAGAGCTCGCTTCTTTTGAAGCGAGCTCTTTCATGTGAATGCGACTTCATATAGAACTTTTATGAAGAATATCGTAAGCACCAGTATCATGATGGGCTTAACCGATTTTCCGCCGCCCTTTTCAAAGTGCTTTGCGCCGAGGAGGTTGCCGGCTATCGAGAAAACGCCGGCGGCGAGACCGAGCGGATAGAGCACCTTGGAGCTTAGGATAAACACCGTCAGTGCCGAGATATTCGTCGTAAGGTTAATCACCTTGCTGACACCGTTTGCACTTGTGAGCGGCATATGCGCCGCAGCGGTCAGCAGGAGAATGAGAAATGTTCCCGTGCCCGGGCCGTAAAACCCGTCGTATGCGCCGATGACAAGGGCGATAGCACAGCTCAGAACCGTCGTTTTCGTAAAGGAAAGCGGCGGCTTTTCAGTAACCAGCGCCTTGCTTTTGAACACATATATCGCCGTGACCGGCAGAATAAACAGCATTATGATCTTGAAAATATCCGCATCGAGCATCAACGCAAGATCCGCACCGCAGGCCGATCCGATAAGCGCAAATATGACGCAGAAAACAGCCTGCTTCCAAGGAATAAAGCCGTCACGAGCGTAGCGGACGGTCGTGAGCGTCGTGCCCATGGCGGAGCTAAGCTTGTTTGTGGCAATTGCGTAGTGCGCCGGAAGACCGGATATGAGGTAGGCCGGGAGAGAGACAAGGCCGCCGCCTCCAGCAACCGCATCAATGTATCCGGCGAGAAAAACAAGCGGGCAGACTATTAAATAATGTGTCAGTGTAATGTCCATGTCTAAACAGCTCTCCAAAGCAGCAAATTATCTTCAAACGAAACGGCAAGCTTGCCGCTATCGAGCAGCCAGCTCAGATACGAGCGTAGAGTGCTGCCGACGAGCGCATACTGCTCGAAATTGAGCGACAAACCGTAATCGGTAAAAATGCGCTGCAAAATCGCTTCGAAGCTCGCAGGTTCTGCGCATATAGATAGTATCTTGTCCCGCACATCCGACACGCAGCGGCGGTTTGTATCGGTAAGCTCATGGATGTCCTCGGTAGGCTCTGTGTGCGAGGGGACAAAGAGCTTGGCGGTCAGCGTATCGACATAGTCGAGCGTGTCGAGGTATGCCTGCACATCGTAAAGATAGGCTATTTTGTACTTTTCGAGCGTGACTGCACTCGAAACGCAGTCGGCGAGAAACACGACATCGTCCGGCGTGCGGTAGCCGACCATGTCGAAAATGTGTCCATGCAGGGGAATGACCTCAATTTCTGCGGGAAAATCCGGGGAAGTGATGTCATGGCACTCGGATTCCTGCGCCATCAAAAACTTGTGCCTGAGTGCCTTGCAGGGCGCACCGCCATACAGCAGGGCAGGCTCCAAAATGGGGTGATTTGCGATGCAGGCTTCAATGCCCGGAGCGAAAATTTTGCAGCCGGTGTTCTGCTGAAAATATCTGTTGCCTCCGGTGTGGTCGGCGTGGGAGTGCGTGTTGAGTATGGCCTTCACCTGCCAGCCCTCGGCCTCTAACACACGGCGCACCTTGCGGCCTGCGTCCTTGTCGTTGCCGCTGTCAATGAGAAAAATGTCCGTTTCATTGCAACGATAAACGCCGATTTTCGCAGGACAGTTAACATAATAAGTATTATTTGCAACCTGAATGAGCTCGTACATAGTTATCACCTCTGCGGTATTTTAACACTGAGCGCAAAAGCAATCAACATTATCTGAAATTTGACGATTTTTGCCCTTGAATTAGTCTGCCGGAGTGTTATACTGGGAGCTGTTTGATAAGAGGCGATTAGATGAGCAACAATAATAATATCGGTCAATACAGACATTTGGCGTTCGCTGCCGTCGGTGGATTTTTCGCAGGCTATGCCATTTTGTGCCGCAGCGGCCTGCTTGCAAATGCGCAGACGATGAATCTTCTTGAGCTTGTGATGAATGCACTCAGGGGCGATGTTGTCGCCGTGCTGCTGCATATCGGTGCGCTGGTGCTGTATGTCACGGGCACTATGCTGACGGTGCTGCTGCCGCATTATCTGAAGGTGGATATGCAGCGAGCCGTCCCGTTTGTTGACGCTCTGGCGTGCATAATTTTGTGCTTCATCCCCGCCGACGCAAACCCAATGCTGGGGCTGTACCCGATATTCTTTGCTATGAGCATTCAGTGGAGCAGCTTTTCCGGCGCAAAGGGCTACACGAGCTCAACCATTTTCTCGACTAACAATGTTAAGCAGGCATCCCTCGCCTTTGCAAGCTACATCACCGACGGCGACAGAAAGCATATCGATAAGCTGCTGTTTTATGTATTTACGATACTTGCGTTCAGTCTGGGCTCTGCTGTGAGTTTTATTGCCGTGCTTTTTATGGGAACCAAGGGTGCGTGGGTGAATATCATCCTCATCGTCAACGCCTACTACATGGTTGTCTGCGAGGAGGGCTACAAGCTTGCCGAGCTCAACAGTAGCAAGATCATGCAAAATCAAATAGCCATGTAAATAGCATAATAATCACTCCTGCACGGCAGTGCGGGAGTGATTGCATTAATAATCGACTTTTATGCTCTCCAGTATCATTTGTTGCCACCCCAAAATCCGGCAAAGATACTTAGTGAAGATTAAAAAGGAAAAATCCCTCGAACGAAAGTACGAGGGATTTTTGGAGGCGTCACCCGGATTTGAACCGGGGAATCGCGGATTTGCAGTCCGCTGCCTTACCACTTGGCTATGACGCCATATAAGTTTGCAGGCTTTCAAAGCCTGCAAACTATTTC
>ULTJ01008312.1_pt1 | contig 26924 bp, 30 predicted proteins | sample 1957491 | NCBI WGS metagenome assembly ULTJ01 (sample SAMEA4835731, study PRJEB28245) | human gut metagenome | biome: gut microbiome; material: fecal sample | place: Denmark | collected 2008 | reverse complement strand
TGTTGTATACGGCGCAGCCTATGAGATGAAAGATGGAAACTATACGCTGAGGCACATAAGAATTGATACGATTGAGGAACTTCCAAAAGTTCAGGGTTCCAAATATGTGCAGAGCTATATTTTTGATGTTTTGCCATGTATTAAAAAGGACCTTGAATCAGGCAAGAAAGTTCTTTTTTCTGGTACACCATGTCAGGTGGATGCTCTGAAGGGTTACTTAAAAAAGAAATATGACAATCTCATTACGGTTGATATAATCTGTCATGGTGTTCCTAGTCAGAAACTATTGAATGATTACATCCACACGCTTTCAGATAGCGTAGAGACTTTTGAATTTAGGGATAAGAAAAAAGGCTGGAAGGATTTTTATATCAAATATGGTATAAATAAAAAGTCAAGGCATATTCATTGTCGAGTTTCTTCATTTTACGAGTATTTTCTCCAGGGTGAGACTTATCGCGAGAATTGTTATAGCTGTAAATATGCGTCTGAAATGCGGTATAGCGATATTACTATCGGAGATTATTGGGGCATCGAACATGAACATCCGGAACTTTTTAGAGATAAAAAGTGGAAAGACAGAGTATATGATGGCATTTCTTGCGTTTTGGCTAATACAGAGAAAGGTATGGAGCTAATAGCAGATACAGCTTCGTTGGAATTAGTCGCATCCAACTATACACGAATTTCGGCAAATAATGGACAACTGAGAAAACCATCCCATTATAGCGAGGAACGAGAGAAAATTATGAAACTGTATCATGCGAAGGGGTATGATGCAGTCGATGAAGAATTTAAAAAGAGTCTTGGAATAAAAAGAGTGATGCTGACTTTAAAAGCATCAATTCCGATTGGACTAAAAAAGAAGCTGAAAGAGCTGGTGGAAAAAGGTTAAAGAGGAGAGAATAGCAATGGCAATATATTTTGTATTAGCTGTATTTATATATATATACGGAAACTTGTATCGAGCAAACAGTTCAAATAGACGCAGAAAAATATATCTGATTGTTACATTTGGTGTTTTGATTTTGGTGGCAAGTTTAAGAGATCCAAGTGTTGGAACGGATTTAGCGGGGCACTATGCAAAACGTTTTAATATGATTGGAGATTATAGCTGGTCGCAGATTCCTACATTTTCAACTACGATTGGCTACGAAATTGGATATTGCTATTTTACTAGATTCTTACATCTTTTTTCAAATGATGTACAGTTTTTCATTTTTGTGACTTCTTTTCTAATGTGCGCAGCATTTGGATATTTTATCTATAAGGAGTCAACGGATGTTATACTAAGTACGGAACTTATGCTGTTCAGCTGTTTTTATTATCGATTTATGACAATGATGAGGCAGGGATTGGCGATTTCAATCATATTGGTTGCCTATACATTGTTGAATAATAGCGAAAGAAGAATAAAAGATTATATAAAATTTGCATTGTTGATTTTGCTGGCATCAACCTTTCACAGCTCGGCTATTTTGTGTATACTGATGATTCTATTTGATCGGCTAAGGTTCACAAAGAAACAAATAATCATTGGTGTAGGAGTAATGGTAGTTTTTTACTTGTTTTATATGAATTTCTATACTGCTGCACTCAATTTCTTTGGAACAGGAAACAATTATGAACGATATTTGACAAGTGCTTCGGAAGGTGTTGGACATATAAATCTCCAGACGATTTATAATTTTATTCTTGCATTTGTACCATTTTTACTTGGCTATTATGTTTTGGTGTGGGAAAAGAAAACAGAAAATCATTTTTTGAAAGATGATGAAAGTATGTACTGCCTAGCGAAAAATGAAAGCTTTTTACTTTATATGGCTTTGATAGCGTCGACATTTAACTTATTGATTTTCCGCATGAATATTCTGAATAGATTTTCATTATACTTTACACCTTTTATTTTGATTCTTTGTCCTTATGCAATCAGCTCAATGAAGTTGAAATCCAATGTACCAATTGTTAGAGCGTTCATATATTTCATGTTCGGCTTTTACTTTGTTTGGCTGACGATAACTAAGGCAGCAGAATTCTATGGAGTAGTACCATATCAATTTATGTGAGAGTGCGAAAAAATGAAAGATAAAAAAATACTTATTATGGTTAGCAGTTTTACTCAAAATAATGGAGTAACGAATAGTATCATGAATAATTACGATGAACTGATTAAAAGTTCAAAGTGTGTTGATTTTTTAGTGCTAAAAAATGTTGATACAGCTAACGAAAAAAAAGCTATTAGAAATGGAAGTAAATTGTATTTAATACCAAAAGCAGATTCTTATATTAGCAAAAAGAAGATGAAATTTTTGGATGAAATTATGGGGCAACGGTATGATGTTGTTCATGTAAATGTGCCGAATCATAATGGAGCGGCCGTTCTATTGTCTGCTTACAAAAACAAAGTTCCGGTTAGAGTGTATCATAGCCATGCTCAGAAGCTGGCAGATACTTACAAAAATAAAATCAAATCTTTTGTTTTTGATAATTTGTGTTCAACATTGTCTAATGCACATTTAGCTTGTTCTACAGCAGCAGGCAACGAAATCTTTGGAATAGGAAATTTTAAGATCCTCCCCAATGGAATCCATGCCGAAAAATATGTGTTCAACAAGGAGAATAGAAATCAAATTCGAGAATCTCTTGGGCTGGCAAATGCTGTTGTAGTTGGAGTAGTCGGACGATTGAGTTATTTAAAGAATCCGTTTTTTTCAGTAAGAGTATTTGCTGAATTCCAGAAATTAGTGCCTGATGCCAGGCTATTATGGCTAGGAGCGGGAGAACTGGATGAACCGGTTAGAGAGTTAGCAAAAGAGCTTGAGATAGCGGATAAATGCCTGTTTATGGGAAGTGTGGGTGATGTTGAAAAATGGTATTCTGCAATGGATATACTTCTTTTTCCTTCTAAAATGGAGGGATTAGGAATGGTTGCGGTTGAGGCACAGACGTCTGGATTATTTTGTTTTGCTTCAGATCGAGTTCCAGAAGACACAAAACTTACAGAAAATATCAGGTATTATTCTTTAAATGAAACTCCGCTTGAATGGGCACAAAGGATGATGAATGAAAAAGTAAATTGGGAAAAAACAAGAACATCACACTTGGATGAAATAAACGAAGCAGGTTATAACATTGATTCAAGCAAAATAACATTGGTTACTCTTTATGATGGTTTTTTGAATGCTGTTCATAGATAGTAAGTGAGAGGATTATTAAGGTCAGATGAAAAAAGTAGGTATAATTTCACTTTATTATAATAGTAAAAACTATGGTGGCTTATTGCAAGCCTATGCTTTGGATAAGTATATTAGTGAATTGGGATATGATAGTGAACTAATCTCTTATAAAAGAGAGAATATAAAGCCGTTATATCTGCCGCCGCAACAGACGAAAATGCAGAAACTGGTAAAAATGGGCATTGCTGAAGTTGTATGGCGCGTATATTCTAAGATAGTAACAAGATTCTTTGCAAAGCGGTATTCAGAATGCTTGAATTCGCGTACAGAAAAAGTATCGGAATTTAGAGAAAAATCTATTAGGCATTCTAAAGTTTATACAGAAGAAACAATTTCTGAGTGTAAAAAGGAATATGATATTTTTATAAGTGGAAGCGATCAGATCTGGAAACCAGGTGTGGTTGATGATGGATATGTATTCAATTTTTTAAATGCTAGAGATCATAAAATTGTTTTTTCATATGCATCAAGCGTATCGGTAAGCAACCTGCCGGATGTGTATATTCAATATATGAAAAAGGCATTAGCTAAATATTCTGCTGTTTCGTTAAGAGAAGAGGCAACGGTGGAGCAGTTTAAAAGGTGCATTTTTGATAACACAAAACATGTATTAGATCCGACACTTTTAGTAGACAGAGAAAGTTGGCATGAGTTAGCAGGAAAGCAGTGCATCAATGGAAAGTATATTTTTTGTTATATGCTTGGTGATGACCGAAATCAAAGAAAACAAATAAAAGAATTTGCTAAGAAAAAAGGATTAAAGCTTGTCACGCTTCCACACATTGTTAATAGCAGTGTTTTTCAGTTTAAGACACAGGATTGGCATTTTGGTGATGAACAGTTATATGATATTGGAATTCCAGAATTTCTTAGTCTTATCCAGCACGCAGAAATTGTTGTAACAGATTCATTCCATGCAGGTGTATTTTCCTATGTTTTTCATAAGGAGTTTTATTTGTTAGAGAGACCAACAAATAATCCTGAAGATTTGATGAACGTTAGAATATATGATTTAGTGAAACTGTACGGAACGCCGGATCGTGTCATTTCTATTAATGAAAATTTAGTGACCAAAACAGTTAATCCAATCGATTACTCGATTGTCGATAAAAATGTTCTTACTATGCAAAAATCTTCCAGAGAGTTTTTGAGTAGCGCATTGAAGAATTGATTGTATGTCGCTAAAATTATATTGGGGTTCAAACAGGATGAGGTTTGTGTAGTAAATGAGTCTAATAAATGAAAGGTTTAGAATAGAAAATTTTGAAAAATGAAAAATATGATTAATCAGCGAAAAGCCGGTGTTATACTATCATATGCTGGTGAATTAGTAAAAATATTAGTTAGTTTAATTTACACCCCTATTATGTTGCGCCTTTTGGGACAAAGCGAATACGGATTGTATCAGTTAGTGTATTCGGTGGTTTCTTACTTGAGTCTTTTAAGTTTGGGATTTGGAAGTTCCTACTTACGGTTTTATTCAAGGTATAAAGCACAGAAAGATGAAGATGGCGTTGCAAGGTTGAACGGAATGTTTATGCTTATTTTCTGTTCCATTTCTGTTATCTGTGTTTTATGTGGACTTGTAATGATAGGAAAAATTCGTGGCATTTTTGGTACGGGTCTTACAGAAAGCGAATATGCTACCGCTAAGGTTTTGATGGGACTGCTCATTATAAACCTTGCAATGACGTTTCCGAATTGTGTATTTAACTGCTCAATTACGGCGCACGAAAAGTTTCTGTTTCAAAAACTGCTGATACTTCTTCAGAATTTATTTAGTCCTTTTTTGACGTTGCCATTACTTATTATGGGGTACGGATCAATAGGCATGGTATCCGTAACAACATTTCTTACATTTGTGTTATTGATATCTAATATGTTCTATTGTTTTAGAAAATTACATATCAGATTCGCGTTTAGAGGACTTCAACTTAGTTTGCTTAAGGAAATGTGGGTGTTTACATTTTTCATCTTCCTGAATCAGATTATCGATCAAATTAATTGGAGCGTAGATAAATTTTTGTTAGGTAGATTTGCTGGTACGACAGCAGTTGCCGTATACGGAGTAGGCGGACAGATTAATACATTATATCTTCAGTTTTCTTCGTCCGTGTCAAATGTTTTTGTTCCAAAAGTTAATCGTATTGTTGCCGAGACAAATGATAATGATCAATTAACAAAACTTTTTACAAAGGTTGGACGAATTCAGTTTATGGTTTTAGGACTGATTTTGTCTGGATTTATATTTTTTGGAGTTCCCTTTGTAAAAATTTGGGCAGGGACGGAATACGGTGCTTCGTATGCTGTGGCACTGTTGCTTATTATTCCTGTTACAGTTCCCTTAATACAAAATCTTGGAATTGAGATTCAAAGAGCCAAGAATATGCATAAGGCAAGGGCAGTTGTCTATTTGGCAATTGCAATTGCCAACATATTTATCAGCATTCCGCTGATTAAACTTATGGGACCAGCTGGTGCTGCGCTTGGAACAGCTATTTCTCTTATTGCGGGTAATGCTATCTTCATGAATTGGTATTATCATGCCCGTATTGGAATGAACATGATTTATTTTTGGAAAGAAATTGCAAAGTTTATCCCTGCATTGATTGCACCTTGTGTAGTCGGATTTTTCATTATGAAATTTGCCAGTATTACGGGACTCGTTAAATTGGGAGTGTTTGCAATTATATATATGATCGTGTATGCACTTTCGATGTTTTTCTTAGGGGTGAATGCGGAAGAGAAACAGCTAGTTGTGGGACCAATTAGGAAAATTTTTAGGAAATGATTATAGAAGAGGAATGCGAATGAAGCCAGAAAAAGTATATGCTTGTTACAATATAAATAAAGATTTGAGATTGAACAGTTCTTCTGGGGCAGTTTTTTCCTCTCTGGCAGAGTATGTGCTTAATAAACAAGGCGTTGTGTATGGTGTCGCAATGTCTGAGGATTGCTATTCAGCAGAGTTTATTGCAGTTACAGATGAAGTGGGAATGGCAAGGCTACGTGGATCAAAATATCTTCAGGCAAAGATAGGAAATACGTTTAAGAGTGTTAAAAGGAATTTAATAGCTGGAAGACATGTACTATTTACCGGAACAGGCTGTCAAGTAAATGGATTAAAGAATTTTCTTGAAAGAGATTATGACAATCTTATATGTGTAGATGTAATTTGCCATGGTGCACCATCACCAGCTCTATGGAAGAAATACGCAGAATACCAGGAAAAGAAAAATGGTGGCAAGCTAAGGGATATTAATTTTCGTTGTAAGGATGACGGTTGGGTTGATTTTGGCATGAAAGAGATGCTTAAAAATATACCTCAGAGTGAAGAAAAGAAACTGTATATATCTAGAGATAAAGATCCTTATATGCAGATGTTTCTGAGAGATTACTGCCTGCGGCCATCCTGCTATGAGTGTGCGGCCAAGGAAGAAAGAAAGTCTGATTTAACAATTGCAGATTTTTGGGGAATCAAAGATGTTGCTCCTGAAATGAATGACGGGTTAGGAACATCTCTCGTATTAATTCGAACAAAAAAGGGACAAGAAATATTTAACTATATCAGTTGCGAAATGAAATTAAAAGAAGTGACATATGAAGCTGGTGTAAAAGGAAATCCAGCTGAATATAAGTCGTGTATAAGGCCATCACAAAGAGATACTTTTTTTGACGATATGTACACAATGAGTTTTGAAGAATTGGAAGAAAAATATGCAGCTCCGATTAAATATTCTTTAAAAACAAGAGTTAAAAGGAAGGTAAAGAAAATAATGAAAAGTATGCTTCGAGTGATCGGGGGGGGCAGAGAGTAATTTAGAATACGGCTTACTCTTTGTGTTTCGTGTTTGATTGTAAGGAGAATAAAAAATGTCTAAATACTTTGGAACGGATATCCTGTACATTTATGGCTGCTATATGAAAGAACGCGGCAAACTGCTGAATAATACAGTTGTTACTACGGTCATGTCCAACTTTGGTCTGTACAAAGCATTTGATGAGTAGGGTATCGGTTACGCTAAGACCGCTGTGAGCGACAAATATGTCTATGAATACATGGTTAAAAACGGCTGCCGCATTGGTGGTGAGCAGAGCGGTCATATCATCTTCTCTAAGTATGTAACCACTGACGATGGTATCCTGACCAGTCTGAAGATGATGGAAGTGATGTTGGCGAAGAAGAAAACGATGAGTGAACTGGCGGTACCGTTGAAAATCTATCCGCAGGTGTTGGAGAATGTCCTTGTGACCGATAAGAAAGCCGCACAGAATGATCCTGCTGCACAGGAAGCGGTGCCCAAGGTTGCTGAAGCACTGAGCGATACTGGCCGTATTCTGGTGCGTGAGTCTGGCACAGGTCATGAAAGCAAAAGGTTGTCTGTCTAATCTGATTGAGAAAACAGCTGGCGGTAAGGCATTGAAAGGAACCTGTGGTATTAGACACACTCGCTGGGCAACACACGGGGAGCCAAGCCAGATTAATGCGCATCCGCATGTTTTTGGTAACTGTACTCGTTCTGGATCTGGTGCAGTGGAGTCCGAGGTAGTCGGTGTACATAACAGTATCGTCGAAAATTACACAGAACTGAAAGAAAAACTGCTGAAGCATGGTTACGCTTTTTATAGCCAGACTGATACAGAAGTAGTTGTTAAGCTGGTTGATTACTATAATAAAAAATACAATCTTGGAGTGATTGGATATGGAAAGAGAAATACCGGTACTATATAAAAGGAAAGAAGAATGCTGTGGATGTACAGCCTGCTATGCTATTTGTCCGAAAGAAGCTATTTCAATGGTAGAGGATGAAGAGAAATTTGAGTATCCGCAGATTGATGAAAGCAAGTGTGTGCGGTGCTATCAATGCATTAAGGTATGTCCGATAAAAGCAGCAAGATCATGATGGGTTACAGCTATCAGACATCTTCTATAACGCAGTGGGGGAATGTTCGGCGGCTTGATGTAGCGGTAGGAGTAGTAGATGTGTCTTGCAATATTGAAAATACTGAGGTGATTGTGAATGAGTGAAACATATCTGGTTTATCATTATTGTACAGTTGAAACGTTTAAGAGTATTTTAAAGAGTAAAGTGCTTTGGCTGTGTGATTTAACAGATTCTAATGATGAGCAGGAAGTAATTAGAACTTTTGTTGTTCTTTGGGAAGGCGTCAAGAAAAGATTAAAGCAAACCGACATTCCAAAGGATGTTTTGGATAATGCTATTCAGCTGATTGATCAACAGTACAAGACAGAAATCCAAACTGGACCACCGTATGGAGTGTGTTTTTGCCAGAAAGAAGATATATCCTCTCAATGGACTGAGTATGGAGATCACACAAGAGGGTTGTCACTAGGATTTGATATAAATTGGTTTATTCATAATGACGGCATTAGGCAACAGAAACCGCATCCGAGCGCTGTTCAATCAAATGCCATAGGGTGTGATACTGTTATATATCATTCAGAAGAATTTGAAGCACAAATGACAGATGTTTGCTATAGGGCATTGAAAGAACAGGGAACATCGGCATGGATAATGTGCATTCGTCCTACATTTAAACATTATTCAGGGTTTGTGAAAAACCCTACTTTTGAGTCTGAAGCAGAAATTCGAATTGTTTATTATCCAATTGAAGAAATTGAATTTGCGCAGAAAGGTGTTAGTGTTAGTGACTTAAAAACACATATAAAGAAGCATTATGAAATTCCATGGATAAAAGAATCGTCAAAAGCATTAAAGTCTGTGTGCATCGGTCATAACTGTGAATTATCTGAAGCAGATGTTAGAAAATTACTTGTAGAAAATGAAATTGGAACGGACGTCCAAATAAAGCAATCGGAGTGTACATATAGAATACGATGAAATACGGATTTTGCTGCATGTGCACATTTTAAATGTTAGATGTTAGGCAAGAGAAAACTAAAATAAGGCAGATGACTGACAAGAGAGTATTAGCAGTCAGACACGTATTGGATCAGATAGATTTATAAATATTGTATTAGAAAAACAATAGAAGCTGACATTATTGAATGCAGTTAAGTCTATTAGCATGGTTTTGACAATTTTTTACTAGCACGTGAAAATATCGAATTCAAATTGAAGAGATTGAATATCATTTCAAAGAGTGATACAATCGCAGATAAATCCGACAATAATAATACATTCAGGTATTGATACAGATGATAAAAATAATGAGCAAGGGAGAATAAACAAATGTGTGGAATTGTTGGTTATGTAGGTAAGGAACAGGCAGCACCGATTCTTTTGGATGGTCTGTCAAAGTTAGAGTATAGAGGTTATGATTCAGCAGGTATTGCTGTCAGAGATAATGCCTCAGCGATAAAGATCGTTAAGGCAAAAGGACGTTTGAAAGGTCTGATTGAGAAGACAGATGCCGGACATGCTGTATTTGGCACTTGTGGTATCGGACATACCAGATGGGCAACACACGGTGAACCATCAGAGACAAATGCACATCCTCATACAAGTGATGATGGAAATGTTGTAGGCGTACATAATGGAATTATCGAGAATTATCAGGAGCTGAAGACGAAGCTTGTTAAGAATGGTTATTCTTTTTATTCTTCAACCGATACAGAAGTTGCTGTGAAGCTTGTGGATTACTATTACAAGAAATATGAACATACACCGGTAGATGCGATTAATCATGCGATGGTTCGTATTCGTGGTTCTTATGCACTTGCAATGATGTTTGAAGAGTATCCAAATGAAATCTATGTTGCAAGAAAAGACAGCCCGATGATTATTGGTATTGCTGATGGGAATTGCTATATTGCATCGGATGTTCCTGCTATTTTGAAATATACAAGAAATGTTTATTACATTGGAAATATGGAGCTTGGTCGTCTGGCTGACGGTAAGGCAACATTTTACAATCTGGATGGCGATGAGATCCAGAAAGATCTGGTTGAGATCAAATGGGATGCAGAAGCTGCCGAAAAGGGTGGCTATGAGCATTTCATGATGAAGGAGATTCACGAGCAGCCAAAGGCTATCTTGGATACGATGAATTCTAAGATCAAAGATGGCAGAATTGATCTGAGCGATATGGGCTTGAGTGAGGGAGATATTAAGAACATTTCACAGGTATTTATCGTAGCGTGTGGTTCTGCATATCATACAGGTGTTGTTACTCAGTATGTGATGGAAGATCTTGCAAGAATTCCTGTTCGTGTGGAGCTTGCATCGGAATTCCGTTATAGAAGACCTATTTTGAATAAAAATGATCTGGTTATCGTGGTTAGCCAGTCGGGTGAGACGGCAGATACACTTGCAGGACTTCGTCTTGCAAAAGAGCAGGGAGTGAAGACTCTTGGTATCGTGAATGTTGTAGGTTCATCGATTGCCCGTGAAGCAGATAATGTTTTCTATACTCTTGCCGGACCGGAGATTGCGGTTGCTACAACCAAGGCATACAGCGCACAGTTGATTTCGGGATATATGCTGTCGATAGAATTTGCAAGAGTTCGTGGTGAGATCACAGAAGAACAGTATACAGGATATATAACAGAGCTTCAGACGATTCCGGATAAGATCGGCAGAATTCTTGAAGATAAGGAGCGGATTCAGTGGTTTGCAGCCAAACAGGCGAATGCACAGGATATTTTCTTTGTAGGTCGTGGTATTGATTATGCGATTTGTCTGGAAGGCAGCCTTAAGTTAAAAGAGATCAGCTATATTCATTCTGAAGCATATGCTGCCGGTGAGTTGAAGCACGGAACGATCAGCCTGATTGAGGACGGCATTCTTGTAATCGGCGTGCTGACTCAGCCGGAACTCTATGAGAAAACGATTAGTAATATGGTAGAATGCAAGAGCCGCGGTGCATCCCTTATGGCACTTACAACCGTAGGCAATTATTCCATCGAGGACACAGCGGAATTCACTGTATATGTTCCGAAGACGGATGAGCATTTCGCTGCTAGTCTTGCAGTTGTGCCATTACAGTTGCTTGGTTATTATGTATCTGTTGCCAGAGGATTGGACGTTGATAAGCCAAGAAACCTTGCGAAGAGTGTGACGGTAGAGTAGAAAGTTTACTACTGACCGATATGTGGTATATAAATGGTCGGGGCGAGAGTTTACCGCTGATCGATACGCGGTATATAAATGGTTGAGTTGAAAGTATAGTCCTTCGCTGTGAGGTGAGGGACTTTTTTCTTGATTTCAGATTAGGATGAAGTTTTTGCATTATGAGTATAAAATTTTAGATTTTGTTGGGAAAAGGGGGATGTTTATGCTGAAGAAATTGATTGGTAATAAAGCCAGAAAACCATTGATCATTTCACTTGTATTTGTCCTGATTACTTTATGTATATTATTCTACTTGACATTCCAGACACCGGATGATACGGTTGCCCTTTCGGAAAGGGTAGGGCATCTGCCTGTCGTGGAAGATTTCCTTAATTGGGTCGGTGCATTTGTGGATTGGTCAGTACGCCAATGGGCGCATGTATTTGAATTCCTGATCATCGGCATCTGTGTTAGTATTTTTTATGCATTTGCAGCGAAGAAAATCCGGCTGATGCCGGTATTGGCATTATTAACTTGTATGTGTATATCATTGTGCGATCAGTCAGTTCGGATATTCATTGTCGGAAGACATTTTGATTCCTTTGATCTGGTGTTGGATGCACTGGGATATGTGAGCGCTATCGTGGTTGTGAGTATATGCAGAGGTATATATAGATTGGAGGTTAATAGAGAGAAATGAGATTGAGCTGGAACGGCGGAACCTTGGATGGAAAAGGGGAGGCTGTTCCAGTTTTTGTTTTAGAAGCGTGCGTTTATGCTGAGGTTTTATGTCAAAAAATGTTGACTTTGCGTATGAATAGGGGTAATATGTAAAATATAAATAATCGAATAGAGGGGGGATTTCTTTTATGCCTTTTGGGGCAGATCTAATTAAAATTCATGAAAAAGTTATTTAAAACTATATAAGTTAGGTACATTATATATAATTGCGAATCTGAAAATTTGTATAGATGGTGTAGAAATATTTGATAAAGAATTATGATATAGAAGCGAGGTTGAGTGTATGGATTGGAAAACAGGTATGTATAATTTAGGAGTGAATTTTAAAGATGCATTAATGGAGGTCACTGAGCAGCATTGCGCTGAGAAACTTCGTAATGCTGAAAAAAATCGACAAGAAAATGATATAATAGTCGCTGTTATGGGTTTTATAGATTTAAAGGCAGATGATATGCGAATTATGGAATTATTACAAAAATATTTTAAGATTGAGTCAATTTCAGAAGCAAAAGACTATATTACAAAAGCACATTGTTTCTATCAGAGTGATAAGTTACAAACATACCTTGGATTGAAGGGAATCGATTGGGTACGATACAAAAAAGATAATAGGTTATTCGATAAATTACAGTCTGATCCTAAGTTACTGGTTATGCCTGTTGAGAAATTAAAAACTGCAATTGAAAAGAAATAGATTGTACTTTTAGATTATCAATATATAGAGTATTTACAATATTTACCTGTATATATTGGGCAGGAGTAATGATATTATTTCATTATATTAGATTAATGTTGTCAGACAGATTTTAGTTTGAAAGAAAGGAATAATAAAAGATATGAAAGCAATAAATGAATTACAACAGATTAAAGGGGATGCCTATGAATATTATAATTCTTCAATGCAGCAAGACAATCTTTTTGAAAAGATATTTTTAGTAGATGAAATAATGGATGAAATAAAGTCTCCAGATAAATATTTTGTTATAGGAGAAAAAGGATCAGGAAAGACAGCATATGCTGTTTATTTATCAAGACATCCGTCGACAGATTTAAAATCCAAAATAAAGATGGTAGAAAATACAGTATATGATAAATTCGTTACTATGAAGCAAAATAAATCATTAGATATGTCTACATATAAGGATATTTGGATTAACATGATTTATTTAGTTTTATGTGAAGAAATTAGAGAACTTATTCAAAATAGTCCTTGGAAGTATAAACATTATATCTCGCTTACGCAGGCGATACAGACATTCTATAACAAAGCATTTAAGCCAGAGTTTATCAATGCATTGGAGTTTGTTGATAAATCTAATATATCTGTTAACACAATGATTGAGCAAGGTGTTTTTACAGCAGGAGGAAATGTAGAAGAAGAGTTTACACAAAAATATGTAGAACAAAGTTATCAATTAAGTTTAATGAAATTAAAAGATGGGTTTGAAAAGGCACTTCAACCATTAAGGATGCGTAATAAATTTATTCTTTTTATTGATGGTATTGATGCAAGACCTACGCATATTTCAAATAAAGAATATTTGGATTGCCTAAAAGGGCTTGTAAATGCGGTTATTACGCTCAATAGCTCATTTTTAAAAGGACTGGGCATAAAGATTACTTTACTAATCAGACCTGATATTCTTTACAGTATGTCGATTCACAATATGAACCAAAAGATACGTGACAATTCAGTACTTCTCAGATGGGTTACTACGTATAAGAAATATCGAGAATCAAAATTATTTACTATAGCTGATAATTATTTATCAAAACAACAAGATGAATCATATGAGTGCGGTATTTGTTGGGATACGTATTTTCCATATAAAATAAAAAATAAATATAATAAACGCTTAGGTCGCCAGTTTATAGATGATTCATTTGTGGGTATATTAAGGTATTCTCTTTATAAACCACGAGATATATTAACTATGTTAAATGAGTTTGTAAGTGTTGGTAGTGGTGATTCGTTTAAGTATAGCGATTTTAATAACATAATTGCAAATTATTCGGAATATTTAAAAGGTGAATTAAAGGACTATATGCTTATTTATATGAGTGAGGACGATTATTCAAATTTTTATAATTTTTTTGATTTGTTTGATAATGTTCAGTTTACTTATGATGAATTTGTAAAAATTCATATGAAGTTTTTGAATTCACTAAAGGAATTAAAGCGTTCCATTCCATATAAGATGGAAACACCGGCTGAAGCATTACAATTACTATATGATACAAACATAATTTGCTCTGAAGAGCGAATTACAAAAAGAGGAAGAACTAAAAACAATATGTTATGGTCATACAAAGAAAGAAACTATGCGAATATCCAACCAGAAGTAAAAAGAAAAGGGAAATATCGTTTCCATAGCGCTTATGCAAGAGCCTTTAAAATATTATAAGTATTTATCTTGTATTTGAATTCCTGATCGTTGGTCTGTGTGTTAGTATTTTTATGCATGCGTAATGAAAAATATTTGGATTATGATAGCGCTGGCATTATTAACTTGTATGTGTATATCATTGTGTGATCAGCCAGTTCAGATATTCATTGTCGGAAGATATTTTGATCTGGTATTGGATGCAATCGGATATGTGAGGGCTATCATAGTTGTGAGTATATGCAGGGACATATATAGATTGGTGGTTAATAGAAGATAAATGAGATTGAGCTGGAATGGTGGAACCTTGAAGTGGAGAGGGGAGGCTGTTCTGGCTTTTTTATTTGGTTTAGAAGCGCGCGTTTATACTGAGGTTTTATATCAAAGAATGTTGACTTTGCGTATGGATAGAGGTAGAATCAAAATATAAATAATCGAATAGAGGGGGGATTTCTTTTATGCCTTTTTTGGGCAGATCTAATTAAAATCCATGAAGTGAAAAATATAATCTTCCAGAGAAAGAAAATACACAAAAGTTTTCATAATATCTAAAAAATATGATGATATCAAGATTGTCCTGAATATTTTGACATAATCTACGATATTATTAATTTTAGGAGATACAGCAGAAAAAAGCATGTTTTAAAATGATTGAAATTTTTATACTAGGAAAGTTGGGATCTATTGTTCGAATCTTTTTGGGTATAGACAAAAATTAAATATGTAATGATACAGCAAGAGTATGTGGAAGAGCTATAATGAATTAATTACACGCATATGCGCTGGTAAAAGTACAGATATATGGATAAATAAATTTCATGTATAATTTTCATATATTGTGATAGTTAAATATAAATAAGAGCAAAGGAGAAAATATAATATGAAATATGAGATGGAAAATCTTTTGTTTAGATATAGAAATGGGGATGAAAATTCCATAAATGCTTTTGAGGATAATAAACTATATTTTTCTATTCCAGATTATTTTAATGATCCATTTGATTCTGTTGCATATATTAATCAAAAAAATTTGAAAAGTCGTATAGAAAAAGATCTTGACGAGCATATGTTAGAGTATTTGAATAACGCGACAAATCAATTATTTTCACTAGTAACTAGTTTTAATAGAGGTAAATTATATGAACTTAGTAAAGATGAAGATATAAGAAATGATTTTTTTAGAATGGTTACAGATCTAACGGTTTGCCTAAAACATAAAATTACACAAAATTGTAAAATCATATGCTTTTCCGAAAAATATCTTTCTAATTTAATGTGGGCTCATTATTCAAATTATCATAAAGGCTTTGTATTAGGCTATACTCAGGATGATATAAGAAATGCAAGCATTTTTGATGAAAATAATTTATTGATAGAAAAAAAGATTAAATTGAAAAAAATAAAATATAGTGAATTTATGGTTGACACTTATAATTTTGCATATAAAGTATTGCCTATGTTTGGAAAGATAGAATCGGATTCTGCAAGTTTATTAATTAAAATGTTAACGACAAAGATGCAGGAATGGGGATATGAGCATGAGTGGAGATTATGTTCCTGGCCTGATAATATTTATAATATGGATTTGGCACATTATATAAATATTGTTCCAAGGTGTATACTTCTTGGAGTCAGAATGGATAAGCTTGAAAGAGAAAGAATAATAAAAATTGCAAAAAAGAAAAAGATAGATATATTTGATGTTGAATGTGATTCAAGTGAAGATCAATATAAATTAAAAATCAATAACATATTTTCATATTATAAATAAAGAGTAAAATTAGATTTCATGAAAAAATGCAAATCAATTTTTGTAGACTTGTAAAACACTATCATTGATGATATAATTTTGATTATTCATTAAGATAGGATTTTCAGGAAGGATTATTTCATGTTTATAGAGGATAATAGAACAGAGTATGAGAAACAGCGAGAAGAAAGAGTTAAGAGGCTGACGGCTTATGCGAATGGAATTCAGCAGGAGGTACAGAGCCAGACTTCCGATATTGTTAAAGCACTGGTAGAAGAACGGCATAGACAAGGCTTGACACAATGCGATATGGCGGATTTGACAGGAATGATGGCGTCGAATATAGCCAGGTTTGAAAGCGGAGCAAGGGTTCCAACATTTGTTGTTTTACAGAAATATGCATGGGCACTGGGGAAACATATTGAGATACAGGTATGTGATGGAACGGAATAGTAATGCAGGCGGATCTAAAAATGGATCCGCTAAATGTTGATATCATTTATGATAGTATGATATTAGATGTTGTTATAAAGGAATAGTTGACATTATGGCATATATGCCATACAATGATTACAAAGGAGATTATATGAGGGGATTTATATTGATTGCATATGAAAAAGAAAATGGGGAAGTTCCGGTAGAAGAGTTTCTTAATTCTATTAATCCAAAGATGCGAGCTAAATTGTATGGATTAATGGGAATTTTACAAGAAAAGGGAAATATGCTTAGGGAACCATATAGCAAACATTTGGACGATGGTATATTTGAATTGCGTTGTCAATTTGGCAATGATATTATCAGAATTTTATATTTTTTCTTTTATGAGGGGAAAATTATAATGACAAATGGATTTGTGAAGAAAACACAGAAAACTCCAAAAGAAGAAATACAGCTTGCAAAAGAGAGAAGAAAAGATTTTATAGAAAGGATGATGAAAAATGAGATCATTTGATGATATGCTTTCTAAACAATTGCAGGATGAAGAATTTAGAAAAGAATATGAAGCTATTCAGCCAGAGATGGATGTTATAAGAGCTATCGTAGATGCGAGAACTTCACAGAATATGACGCAGAAAGAACTTGCAGAGCGTACAGGCATTAATCAGGCAGATATCAGTAAACTTGAGAATGGAACGAGAAATCCTTCTGTTAATTTATTAAAAAGATTAGCAGAGGGTATGGGGATGACGCTCAAGATTGAGTTTATACCTAAACAGAAGATATGATTATAAGTATAATAGATATAAATATGTTTGGGATAAGGGGAAAGAGAATAGTAAACAAATGAAAAGGCATATCAATAATCCATATAAAGTTAATTAGATGTTATACAGTTTGATCGGTGGCATATCCGTGTTGATAATGATTGTTGCAGTTATTTGGAATAATTATATCCCTGATGTTATTTTGGATGTAGTTAAGAATCTTGCATTTGGCTGCGTAGCATCTACCATTGTCGCATTGTTGATTGAAATAGGAAATGTAAAAGAAAAGAATGAAAAGGCTAATAGTATATATGATGCAGTATTCCATGAATTACAATTCCGTATACTGGATTTTGTGCGAGTTTGGTCTCGGTTATGTAGTGTGGCTTTTAAAGACATAGACTATTATCAGGAAAAGCATACATGGTTAGAATGGTATGAGATTACGAAAAACAATTTTTTTGAATGTGATGAAAACAGGCAAGATGAATTGATGATTTTTTTTAATGATCAAATACGTTATACTATAGATAATATTGATAAAACGCTTAAACAGATAGATGAACAGCAATATATTCTTAATATAAATAATGTATATAATGAGAGTATGAAGAATATACTTGGAGATTATACATTTGAGGTCTATGGTGCAAAATTAACTCTGGAAAAGGATTATAACAAATGTGATTTCTGGAAATCATTTGATGCTATAACTAAGGATTTCCAGAAATATATATATAATTGGATAGATATAAGATATTACAATTATTGCAGATTTAAGCCATATGGCTTTTATGATGATAAAGCAGAGGTAATACGTGCGGTGCTTGAAAGTGAGAAAGGAAAGGATAAGGAGTAAGTTTACCATTGACTGATATGTGGGATAGCAGTTGGAAAGCTTGTTGAGAAGATTGAAAGATTTCTATGCAGGAAAGAAGCTGAAGAACATAATAACACAAACAAAAACGACCACCGTTAGTCCTGGCAAGATTAGAACGGGGTCGTTTTTGGCTTTTAATTAATCTATAGGGCTAGCCGTCTATCGGTAGCACCTTTTTATAGGCTGATGATATCATAAACAGAAGTTGATTTCAAGAGTCATCTTACCGGTCTCAGACCTCACAAGTTTATCGAAATCTGATTACTATTAAAAGTATCGTCGATAGTTAAGTTATTAGGTATCTTTACGAAGAATGTCGAGATATTCGATATAGGAATATATCTTCGTCTTTCCAGATTTATCTGTTTGCTCCAAAATTCCATCACCAATCAAAATAGAAACAACCTTTGATACAGTATTGTACGACATTTCAAGGGCCGTAGCAGTTTTCTGAATATCAATGATAGGATTTGATTCCAAATAGGAAAATACTTTAAGAACGCTGGAACGCTGCCTTTTTGTTAGAGCATCAAATAATTTTATGTTTTTATCGTGTAATGCAGTAAGCTGGTCGATTGTATGGATTGCATCCTCCGCAGAATCTGCGAAAGCTTGAAGGAAAAAAGAAATCCATTGCTCATAATCGCCGGTACGTCGTACTTGTGACATGCGGTCATAGTATTCGATACGATTCATCTTGAGGTAATAAGAAATATAAAGTGCCGGAGTAGACAGAATGCCCTTTTCCATTAGAAAGAGTGTGATAAGGAGCCGGCCGACACGTCCATTACCATCAAGGAAGGGGTGCGTGGTCTCAAACTGATAGTGGATTAGAGCAGCTTGAATCAAAGGGTCAAGAGTATCATCACTATTGATATACTTTTCGAGATCAGACATGGCAGTTAACATGTCGTCCGGGTTTGGTGGAATATAGCGAGCGTTTCTAAGTGTGCTGCCCTGTCCGCCAATCCAGTTTTGCGAATAGCGGAACTCACCCGGATTCTTTTCTTGTCCACGCACGCTTTCCAATAGAACAGCGTGAGTCTCTTTGATTAGACGATTGCACAGAGGTAGCGTTTTTAGTCGTTCAAGAGCAAATTCGGTCGCACGAATATAGTTGACAACATCAGAAACATCTCGATTTGTGTTGTTATCAATAAGTGGATTTAAGATATCCTCAAGGGTACATTGCGTACCTTCAATCTGTGAGGAAAGAAGAGCTTCTTTACGGACGTACATGGAAACGAAAAGCCCCATGTTTGGTATACGAGAGGACAGCCCTTCAAGAGTTGCTATTTTCTTGTTTGCATCAATAAGTTTCGTGAGAAGCTCACCAGACACCTCAATAGGAGGATTCGGTGGAAGCGGAGCTGGTCGAAAAGATTCATAAGCCATTTCGCCTGATAGATTGCTCACGAGTGTTCCTGCTCGGTTTGTCATGATTGTTTCCTTTCTTCCGAAAAACGAAAATTGAAATTTCTAGGTTGATTTTAACATAAAAATTTCAAAAAAACAACTTGTTATGAAAATGCGATATAAAAGAAAATTCAGAAAAATGACTTTTTATGAAAATGTTCGAGCGAAATCATCATGGAAATTTCAAGTTTAGCATTTCATGTTTTAAATTTTTCCTGATTGTTTCAATGCAAATCGGGGCATTTTTATGTCCAAAAGGAGAGGAAATTCACATAGCATTACCGTTGAAATTGGCAGTGATACCACAAAGGTTCTCGTCATTAGATAGATGCGATTATTCCAGCGATGGTATTTCACATGTAGATGAAGAGTAAAATCTATGCAAGAGTTAATTCTACAGATGTAGAATTAATTCTTGCCAGGTAGAATTAAAAAATACATTTAACCCCGGATCTTTCTCGTTTTAGAAAATACTTGCATAGTAAGAACATTTGTTCTACAATGTTTATGGGTGCTATCCTTAGGTTAAGGTGGATGAAAGTCTGTTGTAACCTATTGAGATGGTAGGCGGCTGGCCCTTTTGCGAAAAGGAGGGACTGTTACAAAAGCCCTCCGGACAGGAAATGAGGGTGGTACGATTATGATGATGGAGTACATAAGTTTGGCAGGATTTATTCTTACCATCTTTATAGCCGGAATTGCAGTTGGAAAACTTGTTGAGAAGATCGAAAGATTTCTATACAGGAAAGAAGCTGAAGAACATGATGACACAAACAAAAACGACCGCCGTTAGTTTTCGTAGAACTTGGCGATCGTTTATTGCTAAATAACTAAGAGGCTAGCCGTCTATCGGTAGCACCCCTTATAGTTTGATGATATCATAAACAGTAGTTGATTTCAAGTGTTAACGGAAAGGTTGATAACAGGACGATTTGATCTTTCAGAAGCCTGCTGATCCGGGTTGATTGTTCTTGTATGAAAGGGAAAGAAGATTCAGGAGTTGATTATATGAAGATTTTTCAAGCAATTGGAGATGAATTGAGTTACAAGGATATTTTGCAATTAGATGGTGCATATTCAGTTGCACATATTAATTATGGGGAATCACCGCTTTTTAATAATATTGATGGCAGGCATATTGCAAAAAATTCAAGAAAGAACAGTCTTTCTTCAATGGGACATATTGATGATGTTCTTGGCAGTTTGGATGCCTTTAATGGAACAGAGCAGGGATATAAGAAAGCGGATAGAATTGAATTATGGAAGTTTTATTGGTTGGAATATATAAATGCATTTGACCAGCTTACCCATGTATTGCCTAAGTCAGTGGTTACCGTTTATATAGGGAGACAAGCTATTGAATTGGGCTTTAAATATTTGTTGGTACAAAAAAATGCGGTAGAAAAAGATTTGAAAACACATAATTTGAAAGAGTTGGCAGATTTATTATGGTCAAAGTATTCAATTAATGAAAAATACATGGAATATGTAACATCTTTCTGCGACTCTTATTGTAGAATGATCGAAGGTGAAAATCCGGAATATTTTAGATATCCAGAGTATAATAAAAGCGCATATTTTGCCGGCAATCAGCTGGATATAAAATGGCTGTTATATAACTTTGCATTGATAATATTGAAACTGCTGCATTTGGCTGGCTTAGATGATATCTACGAATGATGATGGAGTGCTGGATTGGAAGGTACAGCATGATATAGGATTATGAAAATGGATAATCGAGTTTGGTGAGATTTAGAGTTTTGTGTAAAAAAGATTTTTTGAGGGAGAAAAGAGATGAATGAGATAATTACATGGTGTAATCAGAATGAAGGATTTCTGTCTTTTGTTCTTTCTGTAGTAACAATTGTTATAAGTATAATCGCAATTACAACTTCGTTTAAGGTTGCAAAGCTGCCATATAGAATTAAACTGAAAGTTATGCCTGTGGCATATAAATCTCCTGATGGGTTAATGGTTGATTTGGTGATCTACAACCAGGGTAATATCGAGACAGGTATTGACCATATTTCTATAGCGGATAATAACAAATTAGTGCTTGGAATGTATAGAGGAGAGAGGGTATTTATTAAACCCGGATATACGCAAAAGTGCAGAATTGAGATATTTGACAGGGGCGAATATATTGAAGAAAATACGATTGATCTGAATAATAAGATTGTTATAACGATTCATGATTCGTATGGCAATGAATATGTATTCAAAAATGGCTTCCCGGTGGGGTAGGGATGCTGGAGAAGATTATGTGAAAGGATGATGCAGAATGAGAACTTTTGATGATATGCTTTTTAAACAGTTGCAGGATGAAGAATTTAGAATAGAATATGAAACTATTCAGCCAGAGTTAGATGTTATAAGAGCGATGGTAGATGCGAGAACTTCACAGAATGTGACTCAAGACATCACATGTTATATTTGATAAAAATGATTTTAATTAAATTGGTTTGAAGCATCATCGGATAAAAATGATGGTTGCTTATGGATATATATTTTTATAGAATATACTACTGACCGATATGTGGTATATAAATGGTCGGGTTGAAAGTTTAGTCCTTCGCCGTAAGGTGAGGGACTTTTTCTATATAATGTGGGAGTATATGATAGGTGGTAATCACCTCCTGCTTACCAGTGAACATACTGTTAACAAAATTGAACAGAAAGCAAGAAAAGTCATGGGGATGTTAAAAAGAGGTGTGAAATTTACACCTACACAGCCTGACATTATGGCTATATTAAGAAAATTAAGGGGAATGCAGTAGGTATAAATGATTTGAGTTATAGAATATAGATGTTATTTGTATAAACGGAATATTAGAAAATAAAACTAGGCGGGAATGGGTAGAACCTTGAATATTGAAGGTTCTACCCATTCCAATTTTTAGTTGATATGATGGAACATAGTTATTATGTCGAAGAATGTTGACTTTGCGTATAAATAGGGTTAAAATATGAGATATAGATAATCGAATAGAGGGGGGGATTTCTTTTTATGTCTATTTGGAGACAGATCTAATTAAAATCCATGAAATGAAAAATTGAATAGTGTATATGAATGGTCTATTAAGAGTATGGTATATTGAAATCTTTATAAGAAAAGCAAAAAGATATATGCAATAGTAAGATTAATAAAGGAGAAAGTAAAGTGATAAATAAGATTATTGTCAAAAATGTGGCCACATATGATACTGAAGGTATTGTTATAGATAAGCTTGAAAAGGTTAATTACATATACGGTGCAAATGGATGTGGTAAAACAACTATTAGCACTTTATTAGAAGATACAGCATGTGAAAAATTTAGTGATTGTCAAGTAGAATGGGATCATAATTTGCCCGAAAAGGTATTTGTATATAATAAAACATTTAGAGAAAAGAATTTTAAAGAAAGTAGTGATATTGCAGGGATTTTTACATTAGGACAGGCTACTACTGAGGAGATTGAAGAAATAAATCGAAAAAAGGCAGAGTTAGAGGAAAAAACACACCATATTAAAGGAAATAATGAAACAATTGAAGATTTAAGAGGGAAAATAGAAAAAGAAAAATCAGATTTTAAAGAAATAATATGGAAAGATGTCTATAAAACAAATGAAGATAAATTTAAAGAGGCATTTAGTGGATTCTTAAAAAAAGAGGCATTTGCTTCTAAGTTAAAAGAATTAGCATTACCCGAAAAAGAAAATATAACTAGAGAAGATGTAGAAAAAAGAGCAGCTAAATTATTTGGAGAACCACCAGTAAAAAAAGAACAGCTTTTCCAATTATCAAAGCAATATATAATGCAGATTGAGAGTTTAGCTATATGGGATAAATGTATTGTTGGAAAGAAAGATATACCAATTGCACGTTTAATAATTCAATTAGAAAATGGGGATTGGGTTAACCAAGGAAGAAAATATATATATTCAGGAAGTAAGTGTCCGTTTTGTCAAAAAGATACAATTGATGAGGATTTTAGGAGTCAATTGGAAGCATTTTTTGATTTGGAATTTGAAAATGATATTGAACAGTTAAAAAAAGGAAAAGAAGAATATTTGCGTGCAAAAGACGATATTCGTTCTAAATTGGCTATTATTGAAAACCAGGATTTAGAAAATGAGACAAAGTTTAAAATACAACAATTGTGTGAAAAAATAGTAAATTGCTTTCGGGATAATGAAGAAAAAATTAATAGGAAAATTAATGAACCAAGTAAAAAAATACAGCTTGATAGTATTGAAAAATATATTGATGAAATTAACTGCATCATTGATATAAAGAATGCAGAAATCATTAAACACAATAATTTAGTTGAAAACTATAAAACTGAAAAGAAGAAATTAATTGACGATATATGGATACTAATTGCTAAAGAAAATATGGCATTGATAAGTAAACATAATAATAAAATAAATGGTTTTATGAAAGGTATTCAAGAGACAACTAATAAAAAAAATCAACATGAGGTAAAAAAGAAAGAATTAGAATTAGAGATTAAGGAAAAAAATAAACTAGTTACTAGTGTACAACCTGCGGTTGATGAAATTAATGGTATTTTAAAAAGTTATGGTTTCAACAATTTTTCTATTGATCCGTCAAAAGAAAAAAATAATCATTATCAGATAAAAAGACCTGATGGTACATTAGTGGAATCAACGTTAAGTGAAGGGGAAGTAACGTTTATTACTTTTTTATATTTCTTACAGTGGATAAAGGGAAGTCAAAATGAAGAAGATGTTACACAAGATAGGGTAATCGTTATTGATGATCCTATATCGAGTTTAGATAGTAATATTTTATTTGTAGTAAGTTCACTTTTAAAAGATGTAATTCGTAAAGTCTTGGTTGGGGAATCAAATATAAAACAGGTATTTGTTTTAACTCATAATGTATATTTTCACAAAGAACTTTCTTTTATGGGAAATGGAAAAGATTCTAATAAGAATATTCATTATTGGATTTTAAGAAAAAAGAATGGAATTACAAATATACAGTATTATGGAATTGAAAATCCAATATCTTCTTCGTATGAATTATTGTGGAAAGAATTAAAAGAACAAAATAATAATTCTGTTATAACAATACAAAATACAATGAGACGTATAATTGAGAATTATTTTAAGATACTTGGAAAGTATAAGGATGAGGATCTGATAGATAAATTTCAGGATTATGAAAGTAAGGAAATATGTAGATCGTTAATATCTTGGATAAATGATGGGTCACATTGTATACCGGATGATTTATATGTTGAAGCGTTGGATGATTCATTGGAAAGATATCAGGAGGTGTTTAGGATGATATTTTTTCATACGAACCATATCGAACATTATAATATGATGATGGGAATTAAGGAATAACTTGAATTATATGACGCTAATTTTAAAGTATATATTAACGAATGCTGACCTGTTATGAGGCAATAAAAAAGGGCTGTCGCATTAAGTAATTATGTGACAGTCCTTTGTGTAGCTGTGCATTATATTATTATTGTATTAATATTTTAATAATTTGGATCAATATCCTCGTCGTCATACGAGTCGAATGGAGATTCCATTTCGCTGTTCCAATTATTGTAGTAAAATAATTCGTCCTCGTCATATATATCGTACTGACCGAAGTCTCGAATGCCTAATATATGGGATACTATCGCCAAGTCGGGCGGAAGAACTCTGCATTCTTCTAATTCATCTTCAAGCTTATCAGGATTTAAAAGACCAGATGTATAAAATGAATAAAGCAATTCAGAATAAATAGCTTTCCATTCACTATTATGGACTTCTAATTCAGTTCTATCTTTTTTATGTTCTGAATTATTACTAACATATTCGACAAAATGGGCACACTGATGGCAGAGAACTGTGATTTTGAGATTTTTAGGCAAATTAGCTTTTACTCTGATGATATGTACGCCCCATCTTCCAGTCCCAGGGCGATAATACCCAAGGGTATTTTCAGGCATAGCGTGTTGATCCTCCTGTGATACATACACTCTGTATCTTTTAAATTTTGCGAGCCAGTCTGTATTGTCTAATAAAGACAATATGAAAAATAAATAGTTAAGTAAACAATACATGTTTTTATTCCTCCTTGTAACTTTATACATGCATCAACTACACAGTAAATATGTTATTAAAATCAAAAAAAAATAATTTTTTGCAAAAAAAACATGAAAATATTTAAAAATGGGACATGAAAAATAAGTAATTGACAATGCGTACATTCTGTTCTACAATAAAAGAACAAACATTCGAACATGGGTGGGGATTCTATTTAGAATATTCGTAATCACGAATCATATATCCGTAAATATGTATGAAAAATGAAAAAGGCAATATACTATTAGAATTCAAGGCAATTTGTTACTGGAGATAAAGTTTTACTTGATAATATTACTTATAAGTAATATTATATTAAGGAAGGGTGCAGGATGTGGAACTGGAGAAGATAAATATAGATGGAGTTAATGATACTTATGCATTGTCTGTTATAAAAAAGGAATTTAAGGATGCAGTGAATGAGCCATGGAAAGAGGTGGAACCGTGGCAGGGATATCAGAAAAAGTTACTACAGGATCTGGCTGTATTAGATTTGTCTAAAGAGAAAGCTATTGATTTGCCGCAATTTGAAAAATTATCCGGTGAGGAGAATTTGTATTGTATTCATCGACCAAGATCTAGGAAGAATATTCGTATTATATATACTATTTATGATGATTGTATTATTTTATTAATTGCATTTTTAGAGAAGAATTCAGGGGATTATCAGAGGGCGATAAGGACAGCGAAGAAAAGATTGAAATGGCTGGAAAGTGATTATGATTGAAATATGGAGGAATATGAGTCATGGGAATAGCAGAGAAGATAGCAAAGGCAAAACCAACCAGCTGGGTAGTGGATGGTTTGTCGAGAACAGAAATAAAATCAACTGTTGAATTAGCCAGAATTTCTGCAACGATTGAGAGAAAACGACTTGATAAAGAAATGACACAAAAGGAGTTTGCTGCTTTTATGGGAGTCACTCAGGGAATGGTGTCAAAGTGGGAGAGCAGAGATTATAATTTCACGATTCGTTCTTTGAATGAGATTTGTGAAAAACTGGAGCTGGATTTACGTGTTGAATTGGAAGACAGATATCCGGTGAACGATTATACATTGATCCAATTGGATCAGAAGCGGTTCATTCCTCATGATTTAAATGATGGATGGAAAGAGTATTTAAAGGATAAGGGGGCTATCGCATAAAATGGAATTGAATTGTATTGTTGATGGAATAGAGAT
>ULTJ01066434.1_pt1 | contig 27354 bp, 20 predicted proteins | sample 1957491 | NCBI WGS metagenome assembly ULTJ01 (sample SAMEA4835731, study PRJEB28245) | human gut metagenome | biome: gut microbiome; material: fecal sample | place: Denmark | collected 2008 | reverse complement strand
GAGCCGGACGAGCCGTGGTGGCCGACCTTGAGAACATCGCATTTTACATTTGCGCCGTCCTCCAAAAGATCCCGCTCGGCCTTGGATGTCATGTCGCCGGTAAAGAGGAAGCTCGTGTCGCCGTACTCCAAGCGCATGACAAGGCTGTCATCGTTCAGGTTATCATACTCCTCAAGCGGGCCTATGAACTCAAACCTTGCTTCGCCGAGACTGTAGCTCTCGCCGAGCTCGGGAACGGTCATGGCAAGGCCCTTTGCGCTTACTGCGTCGGAGAATATCTCATACGAGGAGGTATCTCCCGGGTAGGGGGATGTAAACACCGTGCCGACATCGAAGTTTTCAACCACTGCGTCAAGCCCGCCGCAATGGTCGGCGTGACCGTGCGAGCACACGACATATTCCAGCTTCTCTATGCCGTGGTCGTTCAGGTAATCGACCACCGTGTCCGATGCGCTCGGCTCGCCGGCGTCGATGAGCATATACTCCCCGCCGCAGCAGATAAGCTCGCTGTCGCCCTGACCGACATCGATGTAATGCACATAAAGGCCGTCCATGGGGATGGTGACCTTATTTGCGTTATCCTGCACACTTTGGAATACGAAAACTCCGACGACTATGACGGCAATGATGACCGCAAGGATGGGATAGTGCTTTGCAAAGCGCATAATGCCCTTAACATCACTTTTTCTGACGCTTGTCTTTTTCCTGCTCATGTTTCCCTCCAAAGCGATAGAATGCAGCATCGATTTTCTCATATCGCCGTTAAAAATGCAAGTTTTTGCTTTTCAAAACGGGTAAGTTATTTTATAATGGGTGCATTAAAAATCAAAGGTAGTGATGATATGAAATATATTCTTGTTATCGGTGACGGCATGGCTGACGAGCCGGTGCCGGAGCTCGGCGGCCTCACGCCGCTGGAATATGCGAAAAAACCGTTTATTGATGAGCTGGCTGCAAAGGGCGAGGTCGGCAATGTCCTCAATGTGCCGGATAATCTCCCGGCCGGCAGCGACACGGCCATCATGTCCATTTTCGGCTGTGACCCGAACCTTTACTACACCGGCAGAGCTCCGCTCGAAGCTGCGGCAACGGGCATAAAACTAAACCCCGGCGATGTCGCCTACCGCTGCAACATGGTGACCTTAGAGTCCGGCGACCTGCCGTTTGAGGAAAAGCGCATTTTGTCGCACTCGGCAGGTTCAATTGACGGTGCGGTGTCCGACGAGATAATCACCGAGCTGTTTTCCGATCCCGAATTTGCCGCTGCCGCTGCTAAGGCGGGCATGACCGTGAATCTCGGTCACTCGTTCCGCCACATTGCCGTGCAGTTGCAGGCGGATATAAAGGGCATCAGGCTCATCCCACCGCACGACCATTTGGGTGAGAAGATAGGTCCTCTGCTGCCCACCGGCTGCAAAAATGCCGATACTCTGCGTGAGCTCATGGTCAAGGCGAATGAGCTTTTAGAGCGCAGCCCCATAAACGCAAAGCTTGTCGCCGACGGTAAAATGCCTGCAAACGGCATTTGGTTCTGGGCCGAGGGCACGGCGGTGAAGCTGCCGGACTTCGTTTCGAAAAACCACCACACAGGCGCCGTCGTCTCCGCCGTTCCGCTGTGCCACGGCATTGCGGCACTCGTCGGGCTGGGCATCGTGTGCCCCGAGGGTGCCACCGGCGAGATCGACACCAATTACGAGAACAAGATGCAGGCGACGCTCGACATTTTGGAGGATAACGACTTTGCCGCCGTGCATGTCGAGGCTCCCGACGAGTGCACGCACAACGGCGACCTCAAGGGCAAAATTCAGGGCATCGAGTGGCTCGACACAAGGCTTATCCGCCCAATGGTCAAGGCGCTTAACGAGCGTGGCCGGGATTTCAGAATGCTGTTTTTGTCCGACCACAAGACACTGACCTCCACCCGCGGCCATGCGGGCGGCTATGTGCCGTACATGCTGTACGACAGCCGTGAAAACTCCGGCTGCGGCCTGCCGTACACCGAAAAAAGCGGAGAGCTCGGCCCGCAGGTAAATTCGGGCGTGAGCCTCATGAGTATGCTGTTTGAAAGATGAAAAATATTACCGAAAAAGCCTACGCAAAAATAAATATCTCGCTTGATGTGACAGGCCGCCGCCCTGACGGCTACCATGAGATGCTCATGGTCATGCAGTCGGTCACGCTGTGCGATGAGGTGACGATAACGCTCACGGAGGGCGCAAAAAGCTGCGCCGAGTGCAACCTGCACTTTGTCCCGGGCGATGAGCGCAACCTCGCCGTTCGTGCGGCAAACCGTTTTTTCGAGCGTGCCGGAATAGATAACACCGGCGCACATATCGTGCTTAAAAAGAATATTCCCGTCGGTGCGGGCATGGCAGGCGGCTCGACCGACGCCGCCGCCGTCCTGCGTGGGCTGAACAAGCTCACGGGCGCAAAGCTTTCCTCCGCCGAGCTTCACGAGCTTGCCGCCGAGATAGGCTCGGATGTCGCATTCTGCATTGCGGGCGGCACACAGCTTGCCTCCGGCAGAGGCGAGGTGATGTCTCCCCTGCCGCCGCTGCCCGATTGCAGCATCGTTATCTGCAAACCGGATTTTTCGATATCCACGCCGGAGCTTTTCCGCAAGCTCGATTCCGTCAAGCTGCGCTGCCATCCCGACACTGCCGGTATATGCGCAGCGCTTGAAGCGGGCGATCTCGGCGGCATCGTGCGCCGGATGTACAATGTCTTTGAGGATGTACCCGACCGCCGGCGTGCCGCCATTGCCGGGATAAAAAGCGCCATGCTCGACAGCGGCGCACTCGGCTCTATCATGACAGGCACAGGCTCTGCAGTGTTCGGCATTTTTGACGACCCGAACACCGCCAAAGCTGCCTGCGACAGGCTTCGGCACGATTACGAGCACTGCTTCCTTGCAAAAAATATGCCCAAGTTGACGGAAGCCGAACACTATCGGTTTTGACGGGCAGCTTTCTTTGGTGAAGGCGTGTCGTAACCCGGCAAGACAAAAAAGGCGAAAATAACCGAAAGGGCACACTGACAGACGATGGGGTTCGGCTTCCGTCAACTTACACCCTCGATGTTTAAAAATGCGCAAAACCGCCGATACTATGACCAGTACATAGTAAAGGCGGTTTTCGTTATGACAAAAAGCAGGATGAGAATTTGGGAAATGTCGCTCCTTTTAGCGCTGTGCTTTTCGCTTTGCATCGGCACTTGGGCGCAGGCAAAGCAGGCGGCGCTCAGCTCCGAGCTTGTGCGGCTGCATGTCATCGCCGTGTCGGACGATGAGTACGAGCAGGCGCTCAAGCTCCGTGTGCGTGACGAGGTCCTCGCATACATTTCGCCGAAGCTTGACGGCGTTAAGTCGGCGCAGGATGCGCAGAAGATAATTTCCGCCGAGCTTGACGGGATAAAGCAAGCCGCCGAGACCGCCGCCGAGGGCAGGAGCGTGCTTGTCACGCTCAGCGAGGAATACTACCCCACCCGCAACTACGAGAAATTTTCGCTGCCGGCGGGCAGGTATCAGTCGCTGCGTGTCATAATCGGCGAAGGTGCTGGCCACAACTGGTGGTGCGTGGTGTTTCCGCCGCTGTGCATCTCCGCCGCCGAGCAGGAGCAGGCGGTCGAGTCGATGAACGACGACATGAAGGGCATCGTCACCGAGGACGACGGCTACGAGTACAAATTCCGCATATTAGAGCTCTGGGGTGAGCTCATGGCGCTTATAGGTGCATAAAAAAGTTCGGGTCAGTGACCCGAACTTTTTTGCTTATTATTCGTTATTCGACTTCAACAACGCCGTCGTCCTTGACGGTGACGGTCATGCCGGTTTTTACATAGTCGAGGAACTCATCGCCGAGGTTATCGACGACGGGCATTTTCGCATCCGTCCATACATCGCCCAAAATTGCGCCGGAGGCGGCAAGCGAGTCTATCGGCTTTGAAAACAGCATGCACGCAGGCTGCTTGCCCGACGAGCACACGGTGAACAGCACCATGCCGCCCGTGGTCGAGCCGATGGTCATCGGCAGGCAAAGTGCCTTGCCGATCATGGGCTTTTTATAAATATCGGGATTATTCTGATCGCCGCATTTCATCTTCTTATCGCCGAACATCATGCCCATCTGGTAGCTTGCAAGGGTGTTGAAGCCGCCGTGGGAGACCAGAGCCTCGGCGGTGCAGGTGCCGGGAACTACGACACGGCCTTTGAAAGTTTTCATTTCCTGCCCTCCTTTGGCGTCGTGATGGTTTTGAGGATCTCGGCCTCGGTGTAATATCTTGCACTGGTGTAGGTGCGCAGCTTATTCGAGCAGGTGATGACCGCCTTTTTCTTGCACAGGGGGTTATTCATGTACATAAGCGGGCAGATATAGCTCAAAATGACGCCCTGACGCTTGAGCTGCTTTGCATACGGAGTCTTTTCAAACGCCTTGATGACCGGCGTGGAGGCAGTGAACACCGTGGGAACAGTGACCTTTTTAAGGCCGTTTGCCGTGAGCTGTTTGCCGACATTCTCCGTCCAGTCGATAAGCTGGCGCAGGGTAAGATGCGGGCAGCCGACAAAGCAAAGCTGCGGGTCTGCATCGGGGTTTTTCCAGATGACGGGGTAGCTTGCCTTGACACGCTCAAGCTCTGCATCATCGATGACATAGACCTGTGCGTTCTCGGCAATGATGCTCTCGCCCTGCTCGACGGCCTCGGGCGTGAGATTTTCGATGTGGTACAGTCCGACTGCGCCGTTGGAGGCAGTTGCGGCGCCGAAGTCCTTGAGATATGCGCAGGCCTCGTCGTCAAGCTCCGTGCCGAGCCATTTGTCAAGTCCCTTGACATACGGCACTTCCTCCATGACCTTCATGCCTATGGCGGAGCCAAGCAGCTGCGCCTCGGGCTTGTGCTCGCACTTGACCTCGACCACCCAAGTTGCCTTGCGCTCCTCGTCAAGGAGCAGACCGAACTCGGGGACAAAGCCCGCTATCGAGCCCATGAGCTCTATCATGCCGGAGTTGCGGTTGCAGCGGGCGCCGAGCACGGAGTTTGCGTACACGACCGCCGACGACTCCGCCCACGAGAGGATATCGCCCTTGTTGGGCTTGTTGCCGACCTGATCGAGGTAGCAGGTGCAGGTGTAGTCATCGTCACTGGTGATGCCAAGCTGCACGAGCTGTTTTTCGTAATCGTCCTGCACGGTGTACATGAATTTCTTGAACACAAGATCCTCAATGAGGCTGCTGGGCACATGCTTATCCAGCGGCTTGGGGTCGGCGGTGAATTTCTGGTCGGCGGTGAGACCGGCATCGATGATCTCCTGATACAGATCATACACCGGCTTCATGACCTTGAGGCCGAAGCTGATGACGGTGTGGCCGTACTTTGAGGTAATGGGCACCATCCGCTTTGCGCCGAAGGTCTCGCCGTACATGACGAGGGTCTTGACGACCTTTGCCATCGTTTCACCCTTTTCGCCGTTTAGCATAGCCTGCTGTTCGGGGGTAAGTAACATGGGCAATTCACATCCTTATATCAATTATTTTGTTACCGAATTAACAATTCTATTTTATAGCAAGTGGACGATAAAGTCAATCTATATATGAAAAAACGCACCGAGAGATCGGTGCGTTTTAAAATCATGTTGTCATTTTTACCTCGGGCATCATGTCGTCGGAAATTTTGCGCAGCATGAGTGAAAACATCGCCGTTTCCTCGGCGGAAAACTCCTCGCTTATACGGTCAAGGACAGTTTTCACATAGCTTCGCATGATGTCTGTATACCCAAAATATTTCTCCGACAGCAGCAGATGGTACTCACGCCTGTCAGTCTCGGAATTCTGCTTCTTCAGATAGCCCTTTTTGATGAGGTTATTGACCTTGTAGGTCGCATTGGACTGCGAAATGTTCAGAAACTCCGCAAACTGGCCTATCGTCGGCTCGTGCATGGCATGGATGACCTCGATGGAGAACGCCTCCATGGCGCTCAGCGAGCCCTCACGCTCCCGAACAAGCTCAAATATCCTGCGGAAAAACTCTAACTTAAACTTGTCATAAACCTCGAGGAAATTCTCCTCCAGCATAGTCTTTTCCCCCTAACCACACTTTTAGTTGCTCATATTCTAAGCCAAAATCGCATTTTTGTAAATAAGCGTTTTCAATTTCGTGCAAAAAAGCTCCGCAGTGCAAGACACTGCGGAGCATGAATGCGATAATTTGATTCAGACTGCGTAGAAGAATTGTCTCATTATGTCGATGTTATCCTCAAGAGTTGAGGAGAAGGTGACGGCGGCAACATATTTGCCTTCCTTGACATAAACCTGAAGCTGGTATACATCAACGCCGTTAACGGTGTTGTGCATATTTATGGCAACGCACTGCTGACCGGCAAAATCAACGGTGACCTTCTCGGAGGACACGCTCGTCATCGAAGCAGCAGCAAGCTGGTCGGGCAGACTCTTAATAGCCTGATCGGCTATCGCGTCGGTATCGATGACCGCACCGTACATAACGCCGATGTTCTGAACAACGACATTGATGTTCGTTACGCCGTCGCTGTAATAGGTCATCATGTCGTAGAACATATCTGCTTTGAGCATATTATTCTTGATGTCCTCGTCGTCAACACTATCCGCGGTGGACTGGATCATGCTGCCAAGCTCCTCCTCGGTCGCATAAGTCCAGTTTTCGTCCAGCTCGCAGCCGAAGCCGAAGTAGTCGTTTTCGTACTTGCCGCCGGCAACGCTGCCCAGCTCAAGCGATTTTTCCGGCTCGGCGGATGCGCTCGTGCCGGTTTCGGTCTTGCCCTTGGCATCATCATTTGAGCCGCAGGCGCACAGTGCAAGTACCATGGCAAGCGCCATGATAAGTGCGATTACTCTTCTCTTATTCATTTTATCCTCCAAATTTTTTGATGGTGAAACCAGCATATCGCACAATTCGACAACTGTCAACATTTATCAGCCGGACTTTCAAAAAAACTCCGCAGCATAATTGCTGCGGAGCTTGAATGCACTTATTTTTTGCGCTTGCCGAAGATGTTCTTCTGCTCGACGGTCTCGCCCATGGTCTCGGCGTACTGGCGCAAAGCGTCCTTCTGAGTTGAAGTCATACCTCTGGGAACTGCAACATTGACGGTGACGAACTGGTCGCCGCGGCCGCCGTTGCGCAGGAAGGGAACGCCCTTGCCTTTGAGACGGAAGGTCGTGCCGGACTGTGTGCCCTCGGGGATGTTGAGCTTGACCTTGCCGTCAAGTGTCGGCACCTCCACCTCGGCACCGAGAGCGGCCTGTGCAAACGAGATTTCCTGGTCAAGCAATATCGATGCGCCGTCACGCTCGAAGCGTGCGTGCGGCTGCACCAGAACGGTGATAAGAAGATCACCGGCAGGTCCGCCGTTTAAGCCGGCATTGCCCTGACCTTTGAGAGAGATGGTCTGACCGTCGTCGATACCTGCAGGTATGCTGACGCTGACCTTATGCTGACGGCGCACGCTGCCCATGCCGCGGCAGGTCTTGCACGGGGAGTGGATTATCTTGCCTCTGCCCTTGCACTTGGGGCACTGCTCGCTGGATTGGACCATGCCGAACGGGGTGCGCTTTGTGGACATGACCGTGCCGGTGCCCTTACAGTCGGGGCAGACCTCGGCGGTAGTGCCCTCGGCACAGCCGGTGCCCTTACAGTCGGGACACTGCTCGATCTTGGAGACAAAGACATCCTTCTTTACGCCGAAGGCAGCCTCCTCAAACTTTATGTTGACAGTTGCACGCAGATTATCGCCCTTGCGGGGTGCGTTGGGGTTTCTGCCGCCACCGCCGCCAAAGCCGAAGCCGCCGCCGAAGATGTCGCTGAAGATATCTCCGAAGCCGCCGAAGCCCTCAAAGCCGCCGAAGCCTCCGCCGCCGCCGAAGCCTTGGCTGGGGTCAAAGGCCGCATGGCCGAACTGGTCGTACTTTGCCCGCTTATCGGGGTCGGAGAGCACCTCGTATGCCTCGTTTATCTCCTTGAAGCGAGCCTCGCATTCCTTGTCGCCGGGATGCAGGTCGGGGTGATTTTCCTTGGCAAGCTTTCTGTATGCTTTTTTCAGCTCGTCCTCCGATACGCCCTTTTTGACGCCGAGAACCTCATAAAAATCTCTTTTTTCTGCCATAAATCTACCTCAAATGTGGGCGTACAATGAGTACGCCCACATCTTATTACTTGCGATAATTACTTCTTGTCGTCATCGTCGACCACGGTGTAGTCTGCGTCGTAGTAGTCCTGACCGCCTGCGCCGTTTGCGCTGCCGCCCGCTGCTGCGTTGGGGTCAAAGCCCTGTGCGCCCTGTGCTGCCTGAGCTGCCTCGTAGAGCTTGCCGAACACATCGGTCAGCTCCTTGGTGGCCTGCTTGATGCTCTCGGTGTCGGTGCCGGTAAGTGCGGTCTTAAGAGTCTGGAGCTTGGTCTCGATCTCGCTCTTAACTTCGGCGGGAACCTTGTCGCCCATGTCCTCAAGGGTCTTCTCGGTCTGGTAGACTATCTGATCGCCCTGGTTGCGGACATCGATCTCTTCCTTGCGCTTTGCATCCTCGGCTGCGAACATCTCTGCATCCTTGACTGCCTTATCGATATCCTCCTTGGTCATGTTGGTCGAGGAGGTGATGGTGATGTGCTGCTCCTTGCCGGTGCCGAGATCCTTTGCGGAAACATTTACGATGCCGTTTGCGTCGATATCAAAGGTGACCTCGATCTGAGGAACACCGCGGCGTGCCGGTGCGATGCCGTCAAGGTTGAAGCGGCCGAGGCTCTTGTTGTACTGAGCCATCTCACGCTCGCCCTGAAGAACATTGATCTCAACGGCAGTCTGATTATCGGCTGCGGTGGAGAAGATCTGGCTCTTCTTGGTCGGGATGGTGGTGTTACGCTCGATGAGCTTGGTGCACACGCCGCCGAGAGTCTCGATACCGAGGGACAGCGGGGTTACATCCAGAAGCAGAACGCCCTTTACATCGCCTGCAAGAACGCCGCCCTGGATTGCAGCGCCGATAGCGACACATTCATCGGGGTTGATGCCCTTGAAGCCTTCCTTGCCGGTGAGGGTCTTGACCATTTCCTGAACAGCGGGGATACGGGACGAGCCGCCGACCATGAGGACCTTGGAAATGTCGCTGGCGGACAGGCCGGAGTCGGCCAGAGCCTGCTTTACGGGGCCCATGGTCTTCTCGACGAGGTGATGGGTCAGCTCATTGAACTTTGCGCGGGTAAGAGTTACATCAAGGTGCTTAGGACCGGTTGCATCGGCGGTGATGTAAGGCAGGTTGATGTTCGAGGTGGTAACGCCGGACAGCTCGATTTTTGCCTTCTCGGCAGCCTCACGCAGACGCTGCATTGCGACCTTATCGCCGGACAGGTCGATGCCCTCTGCCTTCTTGAACTCGTCGACGAGGTACTTGGTGATACATGCATCAAAGTCGTCGCCGCCGAGGCGGTTGTTACCTGCGGTTGCAAGAACTTCGATAACACCGTCGCCGATCTCGAGAACGGAGACATCGAAGGTGCCGCCGCCGAGGTCGTAGACCATGATCTTCTGATCGGTCTCTTTATCAAGACCGTATGCCAGAGCTGCTGCGGTAGGCTCGTTGATGATACGCTTTACATCAAGACCTGCGATCTTGCCTGCGTCCTTGGTTGCCTGACGCTGAGCGTCGGTGAAGTATGCAGGAACGGTGATGACAGCTTCCGTTACGGTCTGGCCGAGGTAGCTCTCTGCGTCTGCCTTCAGCTTCTGAAGGATCATTGCGGAGATCTCCTGCGGGGTGTAGTTTTTATTGTCAATAGTGACCTTGTGAGAGGTACCCATCTCACGCTTGATAGACGAGATGGTGCGGTCGGGGTTGGTGATGGCCTGACGCTTTGCGACCTGACCTACCATACGCTCGCCGGTCTTTGCGAATGCGACGACTGACGGAGTGGTGCGAGCACCCTCTGCGTTTGCGATTACGACAGCCTCGCCGCCTTCCATGACGGCCACGCAGCTGTTAGTTGTACCGAGGTCAATACCTATAATCTTTCCCATTGTTTTTTCCTCCTATTAAAAATGAAACAGTATACAAAATTAAAATTTATAATCAGTTTGCGACTTTGACCATCGCAAAACGGATCACCTTGTCATTGAGCTTGAAACCCTTCTGGAAGACCTCGACTACTTCGTTTTCGCCGAAGCTCTCGTCCTCCACATGCATCACCGCATTGTGTATCGTCGGGTCAAACTTCTGACCGGCGGCCTCAATTTCGGTGACGCCCAGCTTCTCCATGGTGGTACAAAACTGGGTCATTATCATCTCAACGCCCTTGCGGTAGGCCTCATCGGCCGTTGCCTGTTTGAGCGCTCTTTCGAGGTTATCATAAACCGGCAGGAACTTTAACAGTGTGTCGGCCTTGATGTCGTTATACAGCGACTCACGCTCTTTCTGACTGCGCTTGCGGAAATTGTCGTACTCGGCGGCAAGCCGCAGGTACTTTTCCTGCTCTTCCTTGATAAGCTTTTCAGCCGTTTCCTTTATCTCGGTCTCCTTTTTGGAGTCCTTCTTCGGCTTCTTTTCCTTTTTGGTCTCTTCGGCCTTGGCTTCTTCTTTGACCTTTTCTTCCTTGGTCTCGGCGGCCTTGGTCTCTTTCTTTTCAGTGCTCATCTATAATGTCATCTCCCTTGATTATCAGTTTGTTATGCATGCCCGAGGGTGGTGCGGCGCCGCCGCCGAGCCGTCTTGAAAGTCCGGCTGCCAGAAAGCTGAGCTTTGCGGCAACGGTGGAGTAATCCATTCTTGTGGGTCCTACAACACCGATAAGTCCCTTCGTATTGTCGCCCATATCGTAGCTTGCTATAACTACGCTTGAGTCCTTAAGCTCCTCGGCGATATTCTCGGGGCCTATGAGCACCCTCACATCCGAGTCGCCCTCCATGAGCTTCTCGGCAGGACCCGTGAGCACATGACTGCCCTCGGCAAGATAGCTTATAAGCTTATGCGCCTTGTCCGGGTCACGGTACTCCGGCTGACTTAACAGCCTGTTTTCGCCCGTGACATACGCCTCGACCTCATTCTGGCTCGACAGCGTCTCGATAACGAACGATGCTATGACCGATGTAAGTCCCATCGTATCGTCGGCGGCTCGCTCCGTTGCGGAGATGAGCACAGGCGTTATCTTGTCGTTTTTGATGTTGGTGAAGTTTGCGTTGAACAGGGTCGAAAGCTTGTTTATCATGCCCTGATCAACGGAAACGGGCAGGTGTACGAGCTTATTCTTGACCGTATTGTTGCTCAGCATCACAACAATTATAAATGTGTTGGCATCAATATAGATAAGGTCAAAGCGGGTGATGACCGCCGGTGCGTATGACGCAAAGGCAAGTGCCGGATAATCGGTCAGCTGCGAGGCTATTTTACCGACATCGCTCATCATGCTGTCCAGCTGCATCATCTTATCGTTGAGGCGGCGGTTTATCTCCTCCGTCTCCTCAAGGGAAAGCTTCTGCTTTTCCATCAGCTCGTTTACATACATTCTGTACCCTGCGGGGGTCGGTATTCTGCCGGCCGAGGTGTGCGGCTGCTCAAGGTAGCCCATCTCGGTAAGCTCGGCAAGCTCGTTGCGGATAGTCGCCGACGAACAGCCGAGGTTGGCAAGCTTTGCAATCGCCTTGCTTCCGACAGGCTCCGCCGTTTTGATGTACTCATCGACGAGGGCGGCAAGTATTTTCTTTTTTCTGTCGCTGATACACATTTGAGCTTCCTTTTAGCACTCAGAATTAAATATTGCTGGCACTCTCTTTATCCGAGTGCTAATATACCATTATTCTTTGCCCTTGTCAAGGCTTTTATTCAAAAATTTGCGCAATTTTTTATATAATTTTTAAAACGAGATTTTGAGAAGCAGTGCAAGAGCGGTACGAGATGGGGAAAAATCGCCCCAAAGGGGGTGCGCAGCAGTTTCGAGCGAGCTGTTTTTCGTTCAGACAAGCAAAAAATTCCGGCAATACTTTGTGTATTACCGGAATTTTTTACGCAGACGGGCGGAAAAGAGCCGTTCAAAACCGGCTTCTCACCGTCTTGTGCCGTTCCTGCGCTGTTAGTTTAAGAAATCTTTGAGCTTGCGGCTACGGGACGGATGGCGGAGCTTACGGAGAGCTTTGGCCTCGATCTGGCGGATGCGCTCACGGGTAACATTGAACTCCTTGCCGACCTCCTCAAGGGTGCGGGTGCGGCCGTCGACGATGCCGAAGCGCAGCTCAAGAACTTTCTTTTCACGGGGAGTGAGGGTGTCGAGGACTTCCATAAGCTGCTCTTTAAGAAGCGAGAAGCTTGCGGCCTCGCTCGGCTCGGATGCATCCTCGTCGGGGATAAAATCGCCAAGGTGGGAGTCCTCCTCCTCGCCGATAGGTGTCTCAAGCGAAACGGGCTCCTGCGCTATCTTGAGGATATCACGAACCTTCTCGACAGGCATGCCCATCTCCTTGGCTATCTCCTCGGCGCTCGGGTCATGGCCGAGCTCCTGCAAAAGCTGGCGGGAGACACGGATAACCTTGTTTATCGTCTCGACCATGTGCACGGGGATGCGGATGGTACGGGCCTGATCGGCGATGGCGCGGGTGATGGCCTGGCGGATCCACCATGTCGCATAGGTTGAGAACTTGTACCCTTTAGTATAGTCAAACTTTTCGACCGCCTTTATAAGGCCAAGATTGCCCTCCTGGATAAGGTCGAGAAACAGCATGCCTCTGCCGACATAGCGCTTTGCGATGGAAACGACAAGACGCAGGTTAGCCTCGGCCATGCGGCGCTTGGCCTCCTCGTCGCCCTCGCTCATCCTCGTTGCAAGCTCTATCTCCTCGTCGGCGGTGAGAAGCGGAACCTTGCCTATCTCCTTGAGATACATACGAACGGGATCATCGGTGGAGAAGTTTGAGTCTGCGATTATCTCGGCCTCGGTCTCGACTATCTCCTCCTCGGTGACCTCCTCTATCTCCTCTAACTCGGCAAGCTCCGGAACACCGATATCGTCGAGCGTGGGGACTGCGTCCTCGCCTGCAATGTCGATATCGACACCGGCGGCCTCAAGTGCGTCATAGAACTTGCTTATGGTATCTGCGTCTGCACCTATCTCCTCAAGGCAGGCGAGCTCCTTGGTGCTGAGCTTGCCGTTTTTCTTGCCGCGCTCTAACAGCTCGTTGAGCTTTTCCTCAGGGGACTTGTCTGCGGTCTCGGCGGGAGCGGGCTCCTCGGTCTTTGTCTTTTTGCGGGTCCTCTTTTTGGGTGCGGGTTTTTCATCGGCCTGCACAAGCAGAGCGTCGGCGGCCTTTTCAAGCTCTTCGGTATCTGTCATTGTTTCGTTTTTCTCCACTTTGTTTTCCATTGTCTTACCCCTCGTATCCTTTGGTTTCTTTAAGTCTCTCGGCAAGCCGTCTTAGGTCGGCGGTGTCGGCCGCCAGCTCACGCTGCCTTCGTATTCTTGCTATGTAATCTTTAAGCGCCATTTCGCCGTTGCGCAGCGCCTCGGGCTTTTGCAGAATGCCCGCAAGCAGCGACGCAAGCTCAGGCGGCAGTGTCGCCGACAGCGTTGCGGTGCTTATAATGTCGCCGTTTTCAAACTTTGTTTTGAGCGCCGAGTATATCTGCGCCAGTGCCGGCGAGGAAAATTCCTCTGGCTCGGGCAGGTCCTTGCCCTTGAAAAGCCCTTGATCTAAAAACAGAAGCCTTATGATGCCCTCCTCGGCGGCCGCAGACTCGGGGTTTTCGTAGTGAAACTCCTTTTGCCCGGGCTGGAACTGCCGCTCGGGGTGGCTGAGCTTGTTTTCGCTTTCACGGTAGGCTGTGCGCACGGCCTTTTTGTGCCTGCGCTCGACCTCCTGCGCCACGACATCGTTCGGCACTCCCGCAAGCGAGGCTACCCGCATTGCGTACACCTGCCGCTCGACAGAGCCGGGCAGGCGGGCTACCACCTCCGACGCCTCCTTCAAGAACTCGACCTTCTGCTCATCGACCGTGAGGTCGTATTTATTCGTCACCGTCTGCAAGCGGTAATCGATGTGATTTTCCGATTTCTCCAAAAGATTTCGGAATGCGTCTGCGCCCTTGAGCTTTATAAACTCATCCGGGTCCTTTGCGCCCGTCATGCTCAGCACCTTGACCTTGACATCTAACTTTTCCAAAAGTCCTATTGCTCGCTGCGAGGCTTTTTTTCCTGCGCCGTCGCTGTCATAGGCGATGACGACCTCGTTTGTGAACCTTGAAATGAGCCTTGCCTGCTCGGCGGTGAGCGAGGTGCCCAGCGACGCAACGGCAGAATCGAACCCTGCCTGATGCATCATGACTACATCTATATTGCCCTCGGCAAGTATTATGTATCCGCTCTTCGACTTTTTAGCCAAATTCATGGCAAAAAGATTGCGGCTCTTGTTGAACACGAGCGTTTCGGGGCTGTTCATGTATTTTGGTTCACCGTCGCCGAGTATTCTGCCGGAAAAGCCGATAACATCGCCCCGAACATCGATGACCGGGAACATGAGTCTTCCTCGGAATGTGTCGTAAAATCCGCCGGACTTGCCCTTGCGCACGAGCCCCGCTTCAAAAAGCTCCTGGTCACGGTAGCCCAGCTCGTGCATCGCATTTCTAAGGCTGTCCCAAGTGTCGGGCGCTGCGCCCAAGCCGAATCGGGTCGCCGTCTGCGGCGTTATCTGCCTTGCGTTCATATACGCCTGCGCCGCCCTGCCCTCGGGGGCTTTGAGGCAGGTGTGGAAAAATCTCGCCGCATCTCGGTTCAAGTCGAGCATCCTGCGCCGGCGTTTGCTCTCGGCGCTGTTTTCCTCCTCGGGGATGGGCATCCCGACACGCTTTGCCAGAAACTCTACCGCTTCGGGAAAGCTGAGGTTTTCTATCTCCATTATGAAATTTATCACGCCGCCGCCCTTGCCGCAGCCGAAGCAGTGGTAGATCTGCCTGTCCGGCGACACGGAAAACGACGGGGTCTTTTCGCTGTGGAAAGGGCACAGGCCGAATTGGTTTGCGCCCGAGCGCTTGGTGAGTCTCACATAGCCGCTCACGACATCCACTATATCGTTTCTCTCAACAAGCTCCTGCAAAAATGCTTCCGGAAACGCCATGCGTCCTCACCCTCCTTTCCGGATAGCTAATTTGTTTTGATTTTATTTTACCGTCCACGACATGGGTATGAAAAGCTCGCTGTACTTCTCCATCGCATAGCCGTCGGTCATACCCGAGACAAAATCACAGGCGGCACGGTCGGCGCCCTCCCGCTCGGCTATCGTCTGAAGCTCATCCGGCAGCTTCTCGGGGTGCTTGCGGTAGTAGTCGTAGATACCGGCAAGTATGCCGTCGACCTTACTCTCCTCACCCTTGGCGATGGGGTTTGTGTACACATCCGAGTACATGAACTCGTGGAAAAAGTCAACCGCCTCCTGCATGTAGCCGGACATTTTAATTACGCCGTCCCCGCTGTTTTCAATAAGGTCGGTTATTATCGAATTTATCCTCTCGCTGTTGCGCTCTCCGCAGCGCACACGGATTATCTCCGGCACTTGGTCGGCGCTTAAGATGCCGGCTCGTATCGTGTCGTCAAGGTCGTGGTTTATATACGCAATGCGGTCGGCAAGGCGAACAGTGGTTGCTTCGAGTGTATCGTTCGGGTCGCCGTGGGTATGGTGCAGGATTCCCATGCGAGTCTCGTAGCAAAGGTTAAGCCCCCTGCCGTCCCTCTCAAGGACATCGACCACTCGCAGCGACTGCTCATAGTGCTTGAACCCGCCCTCGTACAAGCGATTGAGCGCCCTTTCGCCTGCGTGGCCGAACGGGGTGTGTCCCAAGTCATGCCCCAGCGCCATTGCCTCGGTCAGGTCCTCGTTTAGCTCGAGCGCCCTTGCAATCGTGCGTGCAAGGCGGGAGACCTCCAAGGTGTGCGTGAGCCTTGTGCGGTAATGGTCGCCCTCGGGCTGGAGATACACCTGCGTTTTGTGCTTTAACCTGCGGAACGACTTTGAATGGGTTATCCTATCGACATCTCGCTGAAAGCAGGTGCGTATATCACACTCGGCCTCCGGTTCAGGCCGACCCTTTGAATTTTCCGAAAGCACACCGTAGGGGCCTATAAAGCCGTGCTCGGCGGCCTGTCTTTTCTCTCTCGGGCAGCTCATAGTGTTTCTCCTTTCTCATGATAATCGGAATTAGAAAAAGGTATCAGAAAAAAGCTTCTAATACCTTTATACGACGCAAATTTGTTTTTCCCTTTATTTTTTTGAAAATTTTTTTGATTTTTTTGAAAATTCACTTAATTTTAACGGGTTTAAACTCCTCACCGGTGATTTTCAGCGCACTTGTGCCCGCCGTGACATCCGCCGTGCGCTGCGAAAAGGCGTCGGCCTTGTCCTCGGGAAGCAGGAGCTTTAAGCACACATCGGCGGAATATTCGATATCCGCAACAACACCGCCGATGGCCGTACACTCGGTTTTGATCCGCTCGAGCATTGCGTAGCTGCACGCTATCTCCGCCTTGACCCAGCGGCGCACAACGCAGATGCCCGCAGCATCGAGAGCGTCCTTTGCGCTCTTGGTATACGCCCGCAGCAGTCCGCCCGTGCCGAGCAGCACGCCGCCGAAATAGCGGGTCACAACGCACACGACATTGGTCACGCCCTCACGCTTCAGCACTTCAAGCATGGGGATACCCGCCGTGCCCTGCGGCTCGCCGTCGTCGGAGTAGCGCACTGCGCCGTCTTTAATAATGTAGCACCAGCAGTTGTGGCGTGCGTCGTAAAACTTCTTTTTCATCTCGGCAACAAAGGCTTTTGCCTCGTCCTCGGTCTCGACATAACGCACATGGCCTAAAAAGCTTGACCGCTTTTCGACAAATTCCGCCTCACCTGCGCCTGCGGGGATGAAGTATTCGCTCAATCCTCCCAGTCCTCCTTCGGCTCGACATAGCCCGGGATGTAGCGCTTTACACGCCCGAAAATTTCCGGCGGCACGATGACCTCCGCCTCGATGCCCTCGTCGGTGTACTCGGTCGACCTGACCGACGCTTCACGGTTTAACAGATCCATGATGCCCGCATCGGAGTACGGTATCCTGAGTGTCACATGGTGGCTGCCACGGTCAAGAAGCTCCGAGAGCTTTTGCACAAGCTCCTGCACGCCCTCGCCGCTTTTGGCCGACAGGCACACGATGTCATCGCCGTGGGGCAGGATACCCATGTAAGCGTCGCACTTGTTGAACACCCGAATACACGGGGTCTGCTCTGCGCCGAGCTGATTTATGAGCAAGTCAACGACTCTCGCCTGCTCCTCCCAATCGGGGTTGCTGATATCTATAACATGCAGCAGCACATCGGCGTAGGCAAGCTCCTCAAGCGTTGCCTTGAACGCCTCGATCAGGTGGTGCGGCAGCTTGCGGATAAAGCCGACCGTGTCGGAGATAAGAACCTCCGTGAGCTCGTCGATGCGCAGCTTGCGGGTCGTGGTGTCGAGCGTGTCGAAAAGGCGGTCGTTTGCCGGAATGTCGGAGTTTGTAAGGCAGTTTAGAAGCGTGGACTTACCGGCATTCGTGTATCCCACGAGCGCCACGATGGGCATATCGTTTTTCTCACGCTTGCGGCGCTGGGTGCTGCGCACCTTGCGCACGGCGGCAAGCTCCTCCTCAAGCTTTTGTATCTTGCGGCGGATGTGGCGGCGGTCGGTCTCAAGCTGCGTTTCGCCCGGGCCTCGGGTGCCGATAGGCGACGAGCCGCCGGAAGCGGTCTGGCGAACAAGGTGCGTCCACATACCCGTCAGCCTCGGCAGCAGATATTTGTACTGCGCAAGCTCGACCTGAAGCTGACCCTCGCGGGTCTGCGCACGCTGGGCGAAAATGTCCAGAATAAGCCCCGAGCGGTCGAGAACCTTGACCCCAAGCTCCTCGGACAGCACCCGCATCTGCGAGGGCGAAAGCTCGTTGTCGAAAACCGCAAGGTCAATGTCGTTTGCATCTATAAACTCCTTGAGCTCGGCTACCTTGCCGTCACCGATGAAGCTTCTCGGATCGGGGGTCGGACGGTTTTGCATCATCATGCCGACGGTCTCACCGCCGGCTGTCTCGACCAAAGCGGCAAGCTCGTCCATGGAGATATCCGTGGAGCGCTCGGAGATATCCATGCTGCTTGCGGCAAGTCCGCACAGCACGGCTCGTTCGGTTTTAACTTCGTTGTTTTCCATAATTTCATACCTCATTGGTATTATACCATAAAGACGGCAAAAGAGCACATCAAATTGATGTGCTCTTTAAGTAAACTGAAATTACTTGATGCCGTACTTCTTATTGAACTTATCAACACGGCCGCTGGTATCAACGAGCTTCTGCTTGCCGGTGTAGAAGGGATGGCACTTGGAGCAGATCTCGACGGTGATGCCGGGACGGGTGGAGCCGGTCTCGATGGTTGCGCCGCAAGCGCACTTGATAACGGTGGGCTGATAGTTAGGATGGATTCCTGCCTTCATTGTTCTAATCTCCTCGTCATAGGCTGTCTTGAGCATGAAACATGGTTACAAGACGCAAATTGGATTGTAACACACCGTTACCGTGTTTGCAAGCTTTTTTTAATTTTCCGGCACAAAAACCGTTTGTCCGGCATCCAAAAAGTACAGTGCGCAGCCCGTGACGGGCTTGCCGGTCATTTTCCCGATGGCGATGGCGTACGCACGAAGCTGTCCGGCGTAGCTTTTGGCACGCTCATTTAGCTCCTGCCCACGCACTCGGTCGGTCTTGTAGTCGATTATGGTGAGCTCCCCGTTTTCTTCGATGCAGCAGTCGATGACGCCCTGCAAAAGCACGCTCTCGCCCTCGCCGCCGTCAAAGAAATCCTCGGCGGGACACAGGATGGAGAACTTAAACTCACGCATGAGCCTGTCGGCGTTCATTATGCGCTGTCCGAGCCCGGATGCAAACAGCCGCCGGATCGCTTCGGCGTTCACCGCCTGCGCCTGCCGCTCGGAAATGTGGCGTGATGCGGTGAGGCGGGCTATCTCAGAGCGGATGCCGTCGAGCGTTTCGGCCTTATTATAGTCGATAAATTGCAGCACCATGTGCGTCGCCGTGCCTTTTTCCGTTGCCGTGAGGGGCTTATCCTCACGCAGGAAGTCAGGGCTTCGGAAGCTGCGCTGCACGCTCGGTGCAAGGCTGACGCTCTCAGGGTCGGGCTCATCGCAGCTTTTAAGCTCGGTCGCCGTGACCTTGGACGGCAGCGTCTCGGCAACGGGATACGGGTAGCTGAAATCAAGGTTGCGCCGCAGCTTTTCGACTAAGCTAGGGTCTGCCGCAGCCTCGGTCGCTTCGTCGGCTTCTTTATTCTCGGTCTGCGCCCTCTCGGGTCTGTAAACGCTCAGACCGAGCCGCCCGTCCTTATCGGAAAGCGCTGCATACATGAGCCATGCCGCCGTATTCTGCGCAGTCATGAGTATCTCCGGTGATACGGGAAAAACGGTGCTCATCATTAGCTTTTGCATTTTCGTCTCGGGCTCTGACATTGTCGCCGTCATGATGAGCCTCTCCTTGGCTCGTGTCAGCGCAACATATAATAAACGCATTTCCTCCGACAGCATCTCACGGTCTGCCCGCAGGCTGACGGCGTTGCGTTGCAAGGAGGCGTACTCGATGCCGCGGCGGGTATCCGTGACCTTGGGGCCCAAGCCTAACTCCGGGTGGATGAGCACCGCCTCACGCAGGTCGGAGCGGTTAAACCTCTTGCTCGTGCCGCACAGGAACACCACGGGAAACTCCAGACCCTTGGACTTATGCACTGTCATCATCTGCACGGCATTGCCCACAGCTCCCCTGCCCGGCTCGTCGCCACGCTCGGCAAGGGAGCCAAGCCACTCGACAAATCGGTGCAAGCCCTTGAAGCCGGTCGCCTCGAAGCGCTTTGCGTAGTCGCTGAGCAGCATCACATTGTCACGGCGGGTCGCACCGTCTGTCATCGCAGCGCACACGGCGGCAAGGTCGAGCCTGTCGCCGATGTACCGCAGCAGCTCGCCAAGCTCCATGTCGGGTGCGCATCGGCGAAAATCTGCAAGCGTCTCGACAAAGTCGGCGCAGCGGGCGTTGTGCTCTGCGTTCTTAACAAGCGCAGTGTAAAAATCGCTTTTCTTGTCGGCGGCTCGAATCTCCGAAAGCTCATCGGCGCTAAAGCCGAAAAACGGCGAGCGCAAAACTGCGATCAGCGGAACATCCTGATGCGGATTATCGATAACGGCGAGCAGACACACGAGCGCCGAGACCTCGACACTCTCAAAAAAGCTGCCGCTGCCGCCGCCCAAAACGGGAATATCGGCATTCAAAAGCTCACGGCGGAACACCTCGCCGGCGGACGCCATGGAGCGCATCAAGACCGCAATGTCGCTGTATCTAAGCGGACGCTGCACGCCCCTGTCGGAAACGAGCGTTCCCGAGCGCATGAGCGCATGTATCTTCTCGGCGACCGCCTGCGCTTCGAGCGCAGTTTTGTCGGGCGAGTCGTCCTCGCCGTCGGCGGTCACATCAACGAGCATAAGCTCAGGCTTCGGGACGGCGCCGTCATAGTCTGCGCCGCACTTGAGCTCGGCATTTTCATCATAATCTATCTCGCCCAGTTTTGCCGACATACAGGTGCGGAACACATGGTTTGCGCCCTCGATGACCTCGCCTCTGGAACGGAAATTTTCCTGAAGCATTATGCGTACCGGCTCATTTTCCTGCGCTGCATCAAGGTCTGCGTAGGACAGATATTTCTCGGTGAATATCGTGGGGTCGGCAAGGCGGAAGCGGTAGATGGACTGCTTGACATCGCCGACCATGAACAGGTTCGTCCCGTTCTTGGACACGGCGCGGAAAATTGCGTCCTGCACACGGTTGACATCCTGATACTCGTCGACCATTATCTCCGTGTAGCGCTGCGAAAGCTCCCTCGCAAGCGCCGTCGGCTCACCCGCTTCATCGGTGAGAAGCCGGGCGGTGAAGTGCTCAAGGTCCGCAAAGTCGACCTCGGCACGGCGCTTTTTCTCGGCGGCATAGGCTTTGTCGAAATCGAGCGTCAGCTCCAGGAGCGCACGCATGGCAGGTGCTGTCTTTTGCATATCCGATGCAAGCTTTTCCTCGGAGGCGCTCAGCATATCGGCAATCTTTCCCGCCGCCTTTTTGCAGCTGTCCCGCAAAGCCTTTATGTGCTCGGAAAGCTCCGGGTCGGGCGAATTGCGCAGGGACTTGAGCTTAGGAAACTCTATGGGCAGAAGCTGCCGTGCCCTGTCCCAGCCGTCGGCGCTTGAGCGTGCAAGGTCACGCAGACCGAGTGCGGTCGCACTCAGGCTCTCTCCGTAGGCTGCGCCTATCTTTTCGTTTGAATACGCCTTTTGGGCGGCATCCTCCATCGCCTGCGCCCAGAATCCGGCGCTCGCCGTGACGGAGTTCAGTATCTCCTGCGCCCACGGCGTTGCGGCGATATCGTCGGCGCCGACACTCATCAGCTCTATCTGCTTTTTTGCCCACAGGTCGGGGCGGGCGTGGCTTTGCATTTTCTTATGCAGGCTCAGGACTATCTCGGCAAGGCGGCTGTCATCCCGCCCTGCGCCCACGGAGTCGGCAAGCAGCAGAAACTCCGGTGTCGGCTTTTCGTACGCCGCATCCATGACACGGCCGATGACACGAGCCCGTATCGCCTCGGAGCGATCCTCCTCTATGACCTTAAACTCCGGCGACAGCCCCGCCTCATGGCAGTTTTCACGCAGAAACGCTGCGCAAAAGCTGTGTATCGTGCCTATCTGCGCCTTTTGGCACAGTGCGCTCTGGCGGCGCAGTCGGCGGTTATCCGGCTCGGCGGCAAGGCGCTTTGCGATCTCATCGACAATACGGCTTTTAAGCTCGGCCGCCGCCGCCTTGGTGAAGGTTATTATAAGGAAGCTGTCGATATCGGCATCGTCGCTTATGCGTGACAGCAGGCGTTCGGTCAACACCTTCGTCTTGCCGCTGCCCGCCGCCGCAGATACCAGCACCGCTCGGCCGCGGGTCTCGATCGCCGCCTGCTGCGAGCGTGTCGGTTTAAATTCAGCCATTGCCCTCACCTCCCTCAAGGATGCTCCACACCTTTGTGGCGGCAAGCTTCGGCATTTTTCGCACCGTCTCGCCGTTTTCGCCGTCGGCAAAATGGCAGGCGTCGAAGTAATCGCAGTTTAAGCAGGCGTTTTCCTGCTGCCCCCGATAGTACGGGTCGGCAGCGATGCTGCCGTGCTTGAGCTCGGCCGCCATGTTGCGCAGAGTCTTGTCGATATGCTGTGCAAGAAGGCCGAGCCGCTCTGCCGATGCAAGTGCATCGCCCTGAGCCGTGCCGTCCTTGAATTTCACGGGGATATACCTCGGGCTGTCCGAGTGCTCCATTGCGTTTATGACCGCAGGGTCGTTTAATATAAGTCCGCTGCGCTTTATCTGCTTTGCCCGCTCGGCGGCTATCGCCTCATCGCTCATGTCGGTGCCCGACGAGAGCATGACATCACGAGCCGGAATATACAAAACGCCCGCAGGCACGATATCGTGTCCGTACAGCATTTTGCCGTTTTCGCCGAGGGTGAACAGGTACAGGAGCATCTGAAGCCCCATACCGTACCACACATCGCTGAGCGAAAAGCTCTTTCTGCCGGTCTTGTAGTCGACGACCCGCAGGTAGAGCTTGCCCTCATGCAGCCAGCCGTCGACACGGTCGGCAATGCCGGTGAGAACCAAGCTGTCCTCGCCCTCGCCAAGGCGCACGGGCGGAAGCTCGCTTGCCTTGCCGAAGTCCAGCTCAAAAGACAGCGGCACGAAGTCTGACGAGCGCAGCTCATTTGCCATGTCCTGCACCACCTGCCGGACATTCTTCGTCAGGCGGCGGAAAAGATACTCAAAGCGCTTGGATTTTTCCTTGAAGTCGTTTAATTTTTCGTGCACATACTCGGCGATATACTTGTCGGTGATGCGCTCAAGCGTCTCGTCATCGACCTTCTTAAATCCGCCGTGGGTCATGACCTCGTGTGCGGTTTTTTCTAAGATATAGTGCATGAAAACGCCCATTTCGGGCGGAGTGAAGCCCGCCGGCTGTCTTGTCTTGGCCTTTAGGCCGTACTGCATGAAATACGCAAAGCGGCAGGAGGCAAACTTGTCTATCCTCGATGCCGACAGGCGCAGACTCTCGCCGTAAAGCGCTCTGACCGAGCGGCGGGACAGGCTGCCCCTCGTCATCTCCGACGCTCTGTGCAGCGCCTGCATTCGCTCCGGCTCAAGCTCATTAAAAAGCTCCGCCGCCGAAGCCTCGGCGACACCGCCGCCGTGCAGGGCGTTGGCGGCAAGCTCAAGCGCCGGTGTTTTTGCATTCATGCGCACTTGCGCCATGTCAGCCTGCTCGGGCTGAGTATCGAAAATTGCGCAGGCACGGCTCACCACGAACGCCGGACGCTGCGGCTCACCGGAGGTGTCAAACGCCGGATAGCACAGGCACAGCGTCTCTGACGGCAGGGTCAGGCAGTTGTAGATGAGCGAAAACTCACGCCAAAGCTCGCTGTCTCCCGCTCCGCCGAGGTCGATGTCCATTTCGAGCAGCCTGCGGCGCTCATCGGGCGAAAACATCCCTGTCTCGCTCTCAGACTGCGGCAGTCGGGCATCGGATGCACCCAGCACGATGAGGTGCTTTATATTTCTGCGGCGCATACGGTCAAAGTCGCCCGCCGTGACACGGTCGAGCGCCGTCGGTATCGTGCCGATATCGTATTTTGACAGCATCAGCGTGAACAGCCGTGCAAAGCTGTCACGGTCGGTCTGCGTGTCGCCCAAAATGGCGTCGCACTGCTCGAGCGCCGACACGATGATATCCCAAAGCTGCGCATATTCCTGCGCTGCCGCCTGCCTGCCGCCCTCGGCAAGCGCCTGCGATTTTTTCTCTAATTTTTCGGCAAGGTTCAGGTCCTGCAAAAGCTCGGCAAGTGCCTTTGCCTGCGCACCGGCGGTCTCGGCAGTCCCGGTCTTTTCGGCAAACGCCAGAAGCGGTGCGGAGGCTTCACGGCGCAGTGCGTTTATCCTGCGCAGGCGCTCGTTCACCTCATCGTCATACTCGCCGCCGAAGCCGTCCGGGTGCAGCCGCCAATCGTCCTCCTGAGTCCATGCGCTGCCCCGAAGCTGCCACATCAGAATATAATTTTCAAGCTCGTCGCACTCATCGAGTGTCAGCCCCGTGAGGTCCGTGCGCAGGTACGAGAGCACATCGTTTACCTCCCAGCCGCCGCCTATGATCTCATACGCCGAGGCGATGAGCGCAGGCAGCGGCTTGGCGAAAAGGTCGGTTTTTCTCGCCGTGTAAAGCGGCACGCCGTAGCGTGCAAAGGCGCTTTCGAGCGAGAGGCGATAGTCGTCAAAGCCACGCACCGCAACGGCGATATCCCGCCAGCGGCAGCCCGTGTCACGCACGAGGGCTACCGCACGGGATGCGGCAAGCTCGCATTCAGCCTGCATGTTCGGTGCGGTCTTTATATAAACGCAGGAGGTGCCCCCCTCGAACTTTTTCGATGAATAGGAAAACATATTGTCGGCGAAAAATCCGAGCGAGGCATTGCCGTTTTTGGTCTGTGCAAACTCTTTGACCTCGTGCGGTATGCCGTTTTCCTTTGCAAAGGCGAGCAAGCCTCTTGCGGTCATGCGGCTTAATTCAAATATCTCGCTGCCGCCGCCAAGATCGTCGCAGCCGAGGCACACCGTGACCGCTGCGCCCTTTAACAGCAGCGCTTCGATTATGCGCCTTTCCTGTGCGGTGAAGTCGGTAAAGCCGTCGATGAAAATTTCATTTTTCTCGCCCATGGAGCTTTGCCCTATCTGCTCGGCAAGCAGGGTGAGCCGGTCGGTCGGGTCTGCGTGACCGTTTGCGACCACGGCGTCAAACGCTTCCAAAATGAGTGCCAGGTCATACAGCTTATCGCTGAGCGCTCCGACGCAATTGCGTGACGCTTCCATGAGCTGCTCTGACGATATGCACGCCGTTTTAAGCTCGTCCACCGCCGAAAGCAGCATCGTCTGAAGCTCCGCCTTTCTGCGTGCCGAGGAATAGACACGGAGCCTTGAATACAGTCCGTCGCTTGCAAGCGCCATGCACAAAAGCCTGCCGCCCTTGTCAAGATAGGGCGCAGCTCCGCCGCCGAGCTCGGCATTGAGCTTTCGGGCCAAGCCCGTGAAGCTAAGCACCTCTGCGTACAGCGAAAGGCTGTCCCCGCAAATGCGGCACAGCTCACGCTCGGCCTCATGGCTGTACTGCTCGGGAACGATGAGCAGTCTGCCGCCGAGGCCTCTATCCACAGCGTCCTTGATTCTCGCCATGACCGCCGCAGTTTTGCCCGTGCCGGCCTTGCCTAAAACTATCTGAAGCATTTTTTCACCGCCTTCACTCGCATTTTACCAAACTATCCGCCGCAGGGCAAGTGGGAGTCCTTGCTCTTATGTCGTCTTGACTGAATGTTGTCAATGTTTTTCGGCGTTTTCGGTTGAATATACATATATATAGTGATAAAATGACCATGCAAATTTATGGAGAAATGAACTTTATAAACATAGTGAAAGGATGAATGAAATGAAGTTTTCCAGCAAGATCGAAAAGTGCGGTCTTTCCCCCATGCGCAAGTTTGCTCCCTACGCAAACGAGGCCGTCAAAAACGGCAAGAAGCTGTATCATCTGAACATCGGCCAGCCCGATATCGCCACTCCGGCTGCATATTTTGAGGCGGTCAAGAACTTCTCCCAGCCCGTTCTGGCATACGCTCCGTCCGACGGCGTGCCCGTGATGATCGACGCTGTCGTCGACTACTACGGCAAGATCGGCGCTCCCATCACCAACAAGCAGGTGCTTATCTCCACCGGCGGCTCTGAGGCACTGCAGATGGCTCTGTCGAGCATCCTCGACGAGGGCGACGAGATAATCATCCCCGAGCCGTTTTACCCCAACTACTCGACCTTCGTGACCCTCACGGGTGCGACCATCCGTCCCGTCACCACCAAGCCCGAGGAGGGCTACAAGTTCGCCATCCGTGAGCGCATCGAGGCCTGCATCAATGAGCACACCCGTGCAATAATGTTCACGAACCCCGGCAACCCCACCGGCACCGTCCTCACCGAGGAGGAGCTCAAGCTCATGGCCGACATCGCCAAGGAGCATGACCTGTTCATCATCGGCGACGAGGTCTACCGTGAGTTTGTCTACGGCGGCGAAAAGCTCATGAGCCTTCTCCAGCTTAAAGGCTACGAGGACAATGTCGTTGTCATAGATTCCGTTTCCAAGCGCTTCTCCGCCTGCGGCGCAAGGATCGGCTGCATGATCACCCGCAACGCCGAGCTTTACAACAACGCCATGAAATGGTGCCAGGGCCGTCTGTGCGCCTCCACCATCGACCAGGTCGCTTCCGCTGCGCTGTACACCGTCGGCCCCGAGTATTTTGACGCTGTCCGCAAGGAATACTGCGCAAGAAAGAACTGCCTCGTCGAGGGTCTTAAGAAGATCCCCGGTGTCGTGTACTCCGAGCCCAAGGGTGCGTTCTATGTCATGGCCGCCCTGCCCGTTGACGATGCAGAAAAGCTCCAGATGTTCATGCTCAATGAATGGGACGACAACGGTGAGACGCTCATGTTCACTCCGGCAGAGAGCTTCTACAAGACCCCCAACACCGGCAAGAACGAGATCCGCATGGCATATGTTATCAACGAAGCGGACATCACCCGCTCGATGGAGCTGCTCAAGGCCGGCATCGAAGCCTACAACGCAAAGAATAAGTAATCTAACGCAAACGCAAAACCGGCGAGTGCATTGCACCCGCCGGTTTTTCATGTTCATGTTATTTAACTTTCACGGTACGCCTTCTTGAGCAGCTTTTTCATGCGCTTGTGCTCGGTGATGAGCGTCACTACGGGCAGTATCACGCATGCTGCGAGCAGGACGCCGAAGAGTGCCGCAAGTGCGGTGGTCTGGCGGTTGAGAGTTATGATGAGCAAAACCGCAAAGAGCACTATGCCGACCGAAGCGACGGAAATGAAGCCTCTTGCATAGCGCAGATACTGATACTTAAAGTCGCCGTCGTTTTTGATTAGCTCCGTTTTGAGCTCACCGTCCGGCGTGGACGCACTCGGCGGCAGCCATATGTTTTGCCCCTTGGCGTACTCGGCGTTTTTGATGTCGATCGTTTTCTCCGTGTCGCCGCTTACCCGCACGGTAAGCTCCGCATACAGGCGGTAGGGTCTTGCGCTCGTCCACCACTTTTCGCCGTACAGGCCGTCAAACTGCGGCAGTCCCTGTATGGCGATGTAGAAAATGCCACGAAAAACGGCGGTCA
>ULTJ01026600.1_pt1 | contig 27368 bp, 19 predicted proteins | sample 1957491 | NCBI WGS metagenome assembly ULTJ01 (sample SAMEA4835731, study PRJEB28245) | human gut metagenome | biome: gut microbiome; material: fecal sample | place: Denmark | collected 2008 | reverse complement strand
TTGGACGTTGAAGCGGCGGGAAGCACGGAGAAAGTCCAAAAGGGATTTGTAGAAGCGGCGGATTGGACGTTGAAGCAGCGGGAAGCACGGAGAAAGTCCAAAAGGGATTTGCAGAAGCGGCAGATTGGACGTTGAAGCGGCGGGAAGCACGGAAGAAGTCCAAAACAAGATTCCCATCAACCTCTTGCTAATCAGCACTAAATGTTATAAAATAATTAAGATTATGTAGCAGCCGATGCAGTTCGATGTAGTCAGGCTGTTGCCTTTAGGAGGATTATATTATTATGGAAAAGACAATGGAGAAAATTGTTTCTTTAGCTAAGGCAAGAGGATTTGTTTACCCAGGTTCTGAAATCTATGGTGGATTAGCTAATACTTGGGATTATGGTAACCTTGGTGTTGAGTTAAAGAACAATGTTAAGAAGGCATGGTGGCAGAAGTTCGTACAGGAAAGCCCATACAATGTTGGTGTTGACTGTGCAATTCTTATGAACCCACAGACTTGGGTAGCATCAGGTCATCTTGGTGGATTTTCTGATCCATTAATGGACTGCAAGGAATGTCATGAGAGATTCAGAGCAGATAAACTTATAGAAGACTGGGCAGACGAGAATTCATATGAACTTGAAGGTTCAGTTGATGGATGGACACAGGAGCAGATGAAGAATTTCATCGATGAGAAGAATATCTGCTGTCCTTCATGTGGAAAGCATAACTTCACAGATATCAGACAGTTTAACCTTATGTTTAAGACATTCCAGGGTGTAACTGAGGATGCCAAGAACACAGTATATTTAAGACCAGAGACAGCACAGGGTATCTTCGTTAACTTCAAGAATGTTCAGAGAACATCAAGAAAGAAAGTACCTTTTGGTATCGGACAGATTGGTAAGTCATTCCGTAATGAGATTACACCAGGTAACTTCACATTCAGAACAAGAGAGTTCGAGCAGATGGAATTAGAGTTCTTCTGCAAGCCTGGAACAGATCTTGAGTGGTTCACATACTGGAGACAGTACTGTATCGACTGGCTTAAGGCATTAGGAATGAAAGAAGATGAGATGAGAGCAAGAGATCATTCACCAGAAGAACTCTGCTTCTACTCTAAGGGAACAACAGATATCGAATTCCTCTTCCCATTCGGATGGGGCGAGCTCTGGGGTATCGCTGACAGAACAGATTATGACCTTACACAGCATCAGACAGTATCTGGTGAAGATATGTCATACTTTGATGATGAAGCTAAGGAGAAGTATATACCATATGTTATCGAGCCTTCACTTGGTGCGGACCGTGTAACATTAGCATTCCTTTGCTCAGCTTATGATGAGGAAGAGCTTGAAGGAGGAGATGTAAGAACAGTTCTTCATTTCCACCCAGCATTAGCACCAGTTAAGATTGGTATTCTTCCACTTTCTAAGAAGTTAAATGAAGGTGCAGAAAAGATATTTGCAGAACTTTCTAAGTATTACAACTGTGAGTTTGATGACAGAGGTAATATCGGAAAGAGATATAGAAGACAGGATGAGATTGGTACTCCATTCTGTATCACATATGATTTCGATTCAGAAGAAGATGGTGCTGTAACTGTAAGAGACAGAGATACAATGCAGCAGGAAAGAATAAAGATAGCAGATCTTAAGGCATATTTTGAAGATAAGTTCAGATTTTAATTAATAAAAGAACGGAATTTAAATCGATAATTAAAAGGAAAGAATTATGCTGTGTACTAAATGTGGTCAGGAATATGAGGGCAGTCAGTGTCCGAGATGTGATGGACCTGTTATATTAGTTAACAACAGTGATTATCTTGCCAGAAGAAAAGCATATGAGGAGAAGCAGGCTTTGAAAGAGAGGTCTGCTTCTTCTGATAAAAAAGAGGAATCACAGAGTGACTATGGACAGGCATTAGCAAAACGCGTGCAGGCGATAAAGAAGCAGAGCCAGAACAGAAGCAAAGCGGATAGCAGAAAGCAGAACGTTGGCAAAGCAGGTGGCGGCAGAAATGATAATCAGGAAAAGCCACAGATAAGAATTGCACGACGTCAGATTAACAAAAGAATGAAAATGATAGCGGCAGCGCTGATAGCAGTATTGCTTGTTGGTGCAGCAGCATTTGGAATATACAAGCTTGCAACTAAGAAGAATTACGCTCTTTATGTAAGCTACAACGGAAAGATATATGATATAGCAGGGTTGGACAGCAATTATGTGTGTGATGAAAGCAATGCAATATTTGCAGCAGACAGCAAGACCTTCTATACACCACAGTGGCCGGAACAGATAGATTCAGAAAAGAATATCTTAAGTGTTGCGAGTGATGACGGAAAGTATTTCGTTACAGTAACATATGATGAGTCTAACTCGTCTGGCAGATATTCAATGTACATATGGAACAAGGATGAATGTGTCCTTGTGTCAGAAGATAATCTGCAGAAAGAGATAATGTATGTATCTGATGACGGTCTTGTTATATACACGAATATTAATATTATTAATGACGAGGGTTCTACTAATGGAACAAGCCTTGCTATGAGCAGTATTAAGGAAGTCAAGAAACACGCAGAAGCACAGACAACTCTTATAGAGGGTAATCTTAATAAGGCTTATGTGTATGAGTCAAAGCACCTGATAGTATGTCTTACTAATGCAGGCTCATTGTATACATATGATTATGAGAAAAAAGAAAAGCCGGTTTCAGTTGCAGATGCAGTTATGCAGTTATGGCCGGTGTCAGAGAACATGACAGGTGTGTTGTATACAGCGAATGCAGACAGCCTTAACACAAGAAAAGATGTGGATACATTGCTGTATTCTAAGAGTGATGGAGTATATTATTACTCATGCAAAGATGCATCTGCGTATAAGATAGACAAGAAGACAGACAATGATGCAGATTATGTATTTGATAGAGACAATTCGCTTATATACAGAATTTCAGGTACATCAATGACATCAGCACTTATCAAAGAAACTAAAGTGAGTGAGTATGTCGATGTTGATTCTATGACTAAGGAAAAGAATTACATATATAATTCATCAGATGGTCAGATAGTGTATGTTAATGCGAAAGGACAGCTCCGTGTAGTTGATAACAACAAGATTACAGACATTGCGTCAGATGTTAATGCAGGTTCATTATCTAAAGTGTATAATAAAAGTAAGGCTCTGACATACGTTTCAGGCGGCAGGCAGTTCTATATGGATAACATTAAGAGCAAAGCTGTTGCAATTCTGGAATCAGATGCAGTTACAGATACAGAGGGAACATATTTTTACAAGAACCGGATCTATGCGTATGATGCTGATAATATTCTTTATTCTAATACGCTGAAAGGAAATAACAGCAGCCAGATAGGCTACGTTGAAAGACTGTGGATTGGCACGGAACTAAGATAATTGCAAATGTATTAAGACAGGTATAAGTTATGGATTTATTTGAATATATGCGTGAAAATAATAAGAATACGGAATCTCCGCTGGCTATGAGATTAAGACCGGATACACTCGATGAAATGGTAGGACAGTCTCATATAATCGGAAAGGACAAGCTGCTTTACAGGGCAATTAAAGCTGATAAGCTTAGCTCAGTAATATTCTATGGCCCGCCGGGAACAGGGAAGACAACTTTAGCAAGGATAATTGCCAATACAACAAGTGCAGAGTTCAACCAGGTTAATGCCACAGTTGCCGGAAAGAAGGATATGGAAGAGGTTGTTGCCAAGGCGAAAGACAATCTTGGAATGTATGGAAGAAAGACTATCCTTTTTGTAGACGAGATTCACCGCTTTAATAAGGGGCAGCAGGATTATCTTCTGCCATTTGTTGAGGACGGAACAATAATTCTTATTGGTGCAACGACAGAGAATCCGTACTTTGAAGTAAATGGAGCTTTGATTTCAAGGTCAATAATATTCGAATTAAAACCACTTGAGAAAGATGATATCAAGACAATAATAAAGCGTGCTGTGTATGATGAGAAGAAGGGCATGGGAAGCTACAATGCAGCGATAGACGATGATGCACTTGAATTTCTTGCAGATATATCCAATGGAGATGCGAGAAATGCACTTAATGCCATTGAACTTGGAATACTCACAACAGACAGGTCAGAGGATGGAGTTATACATATAGACCTTGCAACAGCACAGGAATGCATCCAGAAGCGTTCGGTAAGATATGATAAAGAGGGTGACAACCACTACGATACAATATCAGCATTTATTAAGAGCATGAGAGGCTCAGACCCTGATGCAGTAAGCTATTATCTTGCAAAGATGCTGTATGCAGGTGAAGATATCAAATTCATTGCAAGGCGAATAATGATATGTGCAAGTGAGGATGTCGGTAATGCTGACCCGAATGCATTGCAGGTTGCAGTTGCTGCGGCACAGGCTGTTGAGCGTATTGGCATGCCTGAGGCGAGAATTATACTCAGTCAGGCTGCACTTTATATTGCAACAGCACCTAAGAGCAATTCATGTATCAAGGCAATTGATAAAGCAATGGATGTTGTTAAGAATTCAAAGACTGCACCGGTTCCTGTACATTTGCAGGATGCCCATTATAAGGGCAGTGCCAAATTAGGACACGGAGTAGGATACTTATATGCACATGATTATCCTAATCATTATGTCAGACAGCAGTATCTTCCGGATGCTTATGTGAATGAAAAATTCTATGAGCCAGGCGATATGGGATATGAGAAGGATATTAAGAAACATTTGGAGAAGATTAAGTCGGAGGCATAGTTTGCAATGAGAGATTTCATAAACAGACTTTCAAGAGGCAGTTCAATTATTAATATACCAAAGCTGTCATGCAGTGAAGAGCAGACTACCATGACTACCATGAGTGATGCGGCTGCAGAGGACAGCTCTGCTAATGATGCCACGAATGATGTCTATGAAACAGAACATGCTGATAATGTGCATGCTAAAGAGGAGGCTGTAGTTCTTACAATAGATAATGATGAGAATACAGTTACGAAGAAAGAAGAGCCTGAAAAATATGGATTTGAGCTTAAAAAGAGCGGCACGGAGCTGACACAGATTCATATATATGCAGATGCAGAATTTATCGAATTAGAGAGAAATGATATATCGACAGATGATTTTGCAGGCGACAGACTGGATATTAATTACATAATTAATCCGGCAAAGATGCACGCAGGCAATAATTATGGATATATTCATGTTGACAGCTATACACAGCATCTTAAAGTAAAGGTAAGTGCTGTTGCTTCTAAAGCTGCTGGTGAAGAGTTTGAGGTAAGATGGGAAGAAAGACAGGCAGAATATAAGCTTACAAAGCTTTATCTTGATTTCAGAATGAAAAAGATAAAGAAAGAAAAATGGCTTTCATCATCAATGCAGATAGTAGACCGCATAAGAGGAATAAAAGGACAGGATCCGTTCTATGACCTTGTACAGGTCCAGCTTCTTGCCATGTCAGGACGGGAAGAGAGCGCAGTCCAGATATTTGACGGACTTAAGAAAGATATAATAGGAAGGATAGGCGATAATGTAGAATTATACTGTTATTTCCTGTATGTCTCAACACTGATGGTAAAGGAAGAAGAATACACAGCACAGGTATATTCGCAGGTTAAGAAGTTCTATGAGAACGGATATGATACATACAAAGTACTGTGGATATTGTTCTACCTTGGCCCTGATTCAGAAAGCAACAAGAGCATTAAACTCATAAGAATTAAAGATACTGTCAATACAGGCTGTACAAGTCCTGTAATGTATATAGAGGCACTTAATATAATTAATGCACAGCCGGTATTACTAAGAGTCCTTAACCAGTTTGAAATGCGTGTGATTAATTACGGCTGTAAGAATGGAATTATAACTGAAAAGCTTGCAATGCAGATTGCAGATGTTGCAGCTAATGAGAAGAACATTAGTATTAATACGCTCATTATCCTTAAGAAATTATATGAGCAGTTTGATAAAGACGAAATATTAACAGTGCTTGTGACCCAGATGATAAGAATGGGAATGACAGGTGACAACTGTTTTGAAATATATGAAAAAGGTGTGTTAAGAGGTTTGAGAATAACCCGTTTATATGAGTTCTACATAGCGAGCATGCCAAAAAACATAGAAAGACAGCTTCCTAAGATAGTTCTTATGTACTTTGCATATGATAATATACTGTCAGATTCAGATAAAGCATTTTTATATGCAAATATTGTGACAGGCAGGGATTCATATTATAAGAACATCTATGAAGGATATGACAGAAATATAGAGATATTCGTGTATGAGCAGCTGAAAGACGGAAAGATAAGTGATAATCTGGCTGTGCTTTATAAGGCACTGCTAAAGACACAGCTCATTAGCAAGGAGACAGGCAGCTTCATAAGCAGGATGCCATATATGCACAGGGTACGATGCTTTAGTGATGTGGTGAGCAGAGTACATGTAAGACACCCTGAGTTTGCAGAAGAGACGGTGTATGAACTTTCTGAAAAAATTGCATATATATGCATGTATGCAGGTGACTGTGAGATAACATTTGAATGCAGCGATGGGGTTATCAGGAAAGATACTATCGATTACGAGATAGAGAAAGTATTCGATGCAGGGCAATATGAAGAAGTGTTTGGCGCGGCAGCTGAATATGGCATGGATAATGATGGAATTATCATGAGCCGCATTAACGACATGCATAAGAAGTCAGAATATACTCCTGAATTATTAGACTATTACAAATGTATCAAGAAGTCTGACAATATAAGCAGTGCTTACAGATATCAGATTAATTCATGGATGATAGAATATTATTACACATATTACAAGGATAATGATTTCTGGCACGAATATGTCAGCGTGGATACAGATGACCTTTCAGACAAGGATGCGCAAAGACTTATAGAGACACTTACAGAGGCAGGAATGTATTCACAGAGCTTTGAACTTGTAAGCAGGTATGGATGCTGCAAGGCGGCTCCTGCCAGGCTTCTTAAGATGGCAGATTACATACTTACTAATGTGTCGGATGAACATAACAAAGTGCTTGACGATGTTACAGCGTATGTATTTGGACAGCACATATATAATGAACCTGTTCTTGCATATATGTCCGATTATTTCAATGGAACGAATGACGAGATGTACAATGTGTGGAAAGCCGCTATTAATTATGGTGTAAATGTATCGCATATGTCCGAGAGACTTCTTGCACAGATGATGTACACGGGCGTTCATACAGGAAGATTGACAGAAGTATTCACAGATTATTACAGTAAAATGCCTGACAAATTGATAGTTAAAGCATATCTTTCATACAATTCACAATTCTATCTTCTCAGGCAGAAGAAAGCGAATGACATAGTATTCCGTGTTATAGAGGAATATATGAAAGAGGGGTATGGTCTGCCAGAGTGCTGTTATGTGGCATGGCTTAAGAACATCTCCAAGAATCCGCTGGCACTTAAAGAAGATGACAGCGAAAGAGAGCTTGCACAGACAGTTCTTAATGAATTGTGTGAAAATGACAGAATATACAGCTTCTATAAGAAATTCAAGGGAGTGCTTGATATTCCTTATAATATGCAGGGACTTACAATTATTGAATACATATCAGCTCCGGCAGATAAGGTTACAATATCGTACACAATTAACGGAGGCGACAGGCTTACACAGGTTATGAAATCCAACGAATGGGGCATATTCACATGCAGATTCCATCTGTTCTATGGAGATGTTCTTGAGTACACATTTTCAGTCAATGATGAAGACAATGATATGCAGCCGGTAGTGTACGAATTCAAAGATGTATCTGGAGAGAATACGCAAGGACGCACAGACATGCTCAATGAGTGCCTTGCAAGCAGACAGCAGCACGAGCTTGCTGCCCTTAAGAAACAGATGCACAGCTATAGTGTCGAGGAATACGTTACAAGAGAAATGTTTACAATTGCGAAATGAGGATAACAGATATGGATAAGGAGAGAGGGCTTATAGCAGGAATAGACCTGAGCGGGACAAGAATTCAGGCAAGTGTATATTCGCATAATTCTGGCAGTGTCCAGTCTGTAAAGCTTACAGAAGATTCGCATGAGAAGACTAATCTTATTAATGTTATTGCCGAGTGCATGCGTGCCACAGGAGAGTCACAGATTAAAAGCATATGTGTGACAATTGCTGATTACAATGGGGATGATATTGCAGCGGTGATGGCAGAACTTGAAAAATGTGGTGCTGTGAAAGGACACTGGCAGATATTAAGCAGGGTTGAGAGTTTTGCATATTATGCATATAAACAGAAAAGTGAACTTCATTCCATGGGAGTTGTGCTTATGGATTATACGCAGGAGGGACTAAAGTGTGACCATCTTGCCATAAGAAAGAGTGACAATACAAGCTATCTTCTGCAGGAGCATACAGGATATACATCGGATGTATTAAAAGAAGTATACGGAAGTAAGAATATTGACGGGGCTGAGAATGAATTATGCACATTTGCAGAAGATTACTTTGCAAGGAGGCGAGTGTCTGCTGCGTATCTTACCGGCGAGGGATTCGACATTGAAAAGCTGCCGGAAAGATTCGCCAAGCTTATGGTTACAAGAAGAAAAGCATTTGTAGGACAGAATCTTTTTGCAAGAGGTGCATGCTTTGCGGCTATGGATATGTTACGACCTGAGATATTCAGGAATGTCGTCGTGCTTCTTGATAACCATGTCAAATGTGGTATAGAACTTGACATATCATCATATGGAAAGCCTATGAGATTCAGAATGGTAAGACCGGGCGTTAACTGGACTTTAGCCGGGCGTACAATAGAGTGCATACTTGAAGATATAAGAAGTATTACTTTCAAAGTGATTACCACAGACAACACAAGTTATGATGAGGTTGTGGATATAAGTGAGATTCCATTCAGGGAAGGCAGAACAACGAGAATATCAATACATGTGGAATTCATGGATGCAGACAGATGTAATATTACAATTAAAGACCTTGGATTCGGAGAATTTGTGAAGAGTTCAGGTAAAGTAATACACAGGGAACTAACATTAAGAAGCTGATAAATGTGAAAAACATTGCAGAATGGAGAATACAATGGGGAAAATAATATTGTGCAGGGGTCAGAGAACTGATAAGCCATATGTCACACCACAGACTGATATAAAGCTGTATTCAGCCGAAGAACTCTGTTACTACATATACAATAATATATACCTGATTGGGCAGGACCTGATAGACGATAACCTTATACAATTTCTGCAGGATGCGGGTGAAGGTGAGCTTGCAGCAAGAGTTAAGAAGCTTAAGGAATCGGGTGCTCCGCTTGCACAGATACTTGTGACTATTCTTAAGTCAATAGATTATTATTCTGTTGCAGAGATAGAACAGCTTAAGGAGATTCTTAACACACTTGGAAAACAGAGTGTGTGTGAGAGACTTAAGGCGAGAGGTGACGGTTATCTTAATGCGGATTTCTATTTTGCTGCAATCAGCTGTTATGAGTCAATTATAAAGGACTATAAGGGAAAAGACCTGCTGGCAGCAGATTATGCCAAAGTATATCATAATCTTGGCACTTCATATGCAAGAATGTTCATGTATGAAAAGGCAGTGGAGTATTATAACGAGGCTTACAGTCTGAGTCAGCATGAGGAATCAAAAAAATGCAGCATAGCCGCGTCTATTATGGCTAAGAAGGACAAAGAGCCGGTCAATGTGGATGTGCAGGAAGATGAGTATGTTGTACAGAGAGAGTTAGAGACTCTTATGGATAATGCAAGATACTGTGATGAATACAGAGAACTTGAAGATATAGACAGACTCAAGGGCGACGGTAATCTTACACAGTTTAATCAGGCAATAGACGCAAAACTAACATCATGGGTTGCAAATTTAAAACGATATGTTACAATTAACAGTGGCTTTTTACGCAGATAATTGATAAAAAGCGAAAGAAGTATGGAGGCTATAAGGATGAAAGAAAGACTTGAAGCAATTAGAGAAAGAGCTTTAGCACAGATTAATGAAACTGATTCGCTTGATAAGCTGAATGATATCAGAGTCGCTTTCCTTGGAAAGAAGGGTGAACTTACAGAAGTACTTAAAGGTATGAAGGATGTTGCACCAGAAGACAGACCTAAGGTTGGTCAGATTGTTAATGAGACAAGACAGGCAATTGAAGAAGTATTAGAAAAGGCTAAGACAGAATTAGCTGCCAAGAAGAGAGAATTTCAGTTAAAGAGTGAAGTAATAGATGTTACTCTTCCATCTAAGAGGGATGAGTTAGGACATAAGCATCCTAATACACTTGCATTAGAGGAAATCCAGAAGATATTCATCGGAATGGGTTATGAAGTAGTTGACGGACCAGAAGTTGAGTATGATTACTACAATTTTGAGGCACTTAATATACCAGCTAACCACCCGGCTAAGGATGAACAGGATACATTCTACATCAATGATAAGATAGTACTCCGTACACAGACTTCCCCTGTTCAGGCAAGAGTTATGGAGAAGGGCAAGCTCCCTATCAGAATGATTTCTCCAGGACGTGTATACAGAGCAGATGAAGTTGATGCTACACATTCACCATGCTTCCATCAGGTAGAAGGTCTTGTAATTGATAAGGGAATCACATTTGCAGACCTTAAAGGAACTTTAGCAGAATTCGCTAAGGAGCTTTTCGGACCTGATACTAAAGTTAAATTCAGACCACATCATTTCCCATTCACTGAGCCTAGTGCCGAGATGGATGTAAGCTGTTTCAAATGTGGTGGTAAAGGATGCCGTTTCTGTAAGGGCGAGGGATGGATTGAAATCCTCGGCTGTGGAATGGTTCACCCACATGTATTCGAGCTTTGCGGAATTGATAAGGAAGAATATACAGGATTTGCCTTTGGTGTAGGACTTGAGAGAGTTGCTCTTCTTAAGTACGAAATCGATGACATGAGACTTCTTTATGAGAACGATATCAGATTTATAAAGCAGTTCTAAATCGATTCATATAGTGGTCTAATGACTGGAATAAGATAAAGTATATTTAAGGAGAATGACGATATGAATACATCATTAAATTGGATAAAAGCAATGGTTCCAGGTCTTGAGTGTACAGATCAGGAATTCAGAGATGCAATGACACTTTCAGGAACTAAGGTAGAGTGTTTCAATGCATTTGACAAGAACCTTGATAAAATCGTAGTTGGACAGATTCTCTCAGTTGAGAGACATCCTGATGCAGACAAGCTTGTTATATGCCAGGTTAATGTTGGCAGCGAGAATGTCCAGATTGTAACAGGTGCACCTAACATTGAAGTTGGTTCAAGCGGACAGAAGGTTCCTGTAGTATTAGACGGAGGTAAAGTTGCCGGAGGACATGACGGCGGCGCACTTCCAGAAGACGGAATTAAGATTAAGAAGGGCAAGCTAAGAGGCGTAGAGTCATGCGGTATGATGTGCTCTATCGAGGAACTTGGTTCTTCAAGAGAATTCTTCCCGGATGCACCAGAGGAAGGAATATATATATTTGGAGATGATGCTGTTGTTGGTTCAAGTGCGGTAGAGTACTTAGGACTTAATGATACAGTATTTGAATATGAGATTACTAATAACCGTGTAGACTGCTACAGCGTTATCGGTATCGCAAGAGAGGCTGCTGCTACATTCAGAAAGCCTTTCAATCCACCGGTTGTTACTAAGACAGGTAACGATGAGGATGTTAACACAATGGTTTCAGTTGATATTGAAGCTAAAGAGCTTTGCTCAAGATATGTTGCAAGAGTTGTTAAGAATATCAGACTTGCTCCATCTCCAAAGTGGATGCAGCAAAGACTTATGACAGCAGGTATCAGACCAATCAATAACATCGTTGATATCACTAACTATGTTATGGAAGAATATGGTCAGCCAATGCATGCATATGACTATGATACTATTGCAGGTCACAAGATTGTTGTAAGAACAGCAACTGATGGCGAAAAGTTCGTAACACTTGACGGACAGGAGAGAACTCTTGACGCACAGACACTTCTTATCTGTGATGGTGAGAAGCCAGTTGGTATCGCAGGTATCATGGGCGGCGAGAATTCAATGATTACTGATGATGTCCAGACAATGCTTTTCGAAGCAGCTACATTTGACGGAACTAACATAAGAAAGACAACTAAGAAGATTGGTTTAAGAACAGACGCATCTGGTAAGTTCGAGAAGGGACTTGACCCAGAGAACGCTATGGAAGCTATTAACAGAGCATGCCAGCTTATCGAGGAGCTTGATGCAGGTGATGTTGTAGGTGGTGCAGTTGATGTATATCCTGATCCTGTAACTAAGAAGAGACTTCCATTTGAGCCAGCTAAATACAACGCTTTACTTGGTACTGATGTATCAGATGAAGATATGCTTTCTTACTTCGAAAGACTTGAAGTTGAATATGATAAAGACGCTAATGAACTTATCATCCCAACATTCAGACAGGATCTTAACAGAGATGCTGATATAGCAGAGGAAGTTGCAAGATTCTTCGGATATGACAACATTCCTACAACTCTTCCTAAGGGAGAGACAACAATGGGTAAGATTTCATTTGAGCAGAGCATTGAAGATGCAGCTTCTGAGGTTGCCCAGTTTACAGGATTCTCACAGGCTATGACATACTCATTCGAGAGCCCTAAGGTATTCGATAAGTTAAAGCTTCCTGCTGATTCTGTATACAGAAAGACAGTTGTAATCTCTAACCCATTAGGAGAGGATTTCTCAGTTATGAGAACACTTCCAATCCACGGAATGCTTACATCATTATCTACTAACTATAACAGAAGAAACAAGAATGTTAAGTTATATGAATTAGCTAAGGTTTACCTTGCAGCAGATGATGTAAATGAGCTTCCGGATGAAAGAGTTGAATTCACACTTGGAGCTTTCGGCAGCGTTGACTTCTACTCAATGAAGGGTGTTATTGAAGAATTCCTTGAGAAGATTGGAATGAAGAAGAAGCCAACATATGATGCCAAGGCTGGTATTCCATTCTTACATCCAGGTCGTCAGGCTGATGTATATTACGCTGATAAGAAGATTGGTTATATCGGAGAACTTCATCCGGATGTTGCCGATACTTACTCAATCGGTGAGAGAACATATATTGTTGTTATTGATATTCCAACAGTTACAGAAATGGCAAGCTTCGATAAGAAGTTCACAGGAATTGCAAAGTTCCCAGCTGTAACAAGAGATATCAGTATGGTAATGCCTAAGGAACTTCCAGTTGGTGAAGTTGAGAAGATTATTGAAAAGCGCGGCGGCAAGATATTAGAGAGCTACAACCTCTTCGATATCTACGAAGGAAGCCAGATTAAGCAAGGCTTCAAGTCAGTTGCTTACTCAATCGCATTCAGAGCTAAGGACAGAACACTTGAGGACAAGGACATCACACCAGTAATGGAGAAGATATTCAAGGACCTTGAGGCTGACGGAATCGAGCTTAGAAAGTAATACAGACCCGGATGTTGCAGTGGTCGATAAAGGGGCGGCGTGTGGCGCCGCCCCTTTGCTTTGAAAGGAGTAGTACATGGATTTACATGATTTTTATTATGATCTGCCAGAGGAACTTATTGCGCAGGATCCTTTGTCTGACAGATCAAGTTCAAGACTTATGGTGCTTGATAAAGAAACAGGAGAAATTGAACATAAGATATTCAGAGATATCGTAGATTATCTTAAGCCGGGTGACTGTCTTGTTGTTAATGACACTAAGGTAATACCAGCAAGACTTATAGGTACTAAAGTTGATACAGGAGCTGCTATTGAAGTGCTTCTTCTTAAAAGACTTGAAGACAGACAGGATACATGGGAAGTTCTTGTTAAGCCGGGAAAGAAGGCTAAGGTTGGTGCTAAGATAAGTTTTGGCGAAGGCAAGCTTATAGGAGAGGTTATTGATATAGTTGAAGAAGGAAACAGACTTATCCAGTTCACATATGATGGAATATTTGAAGAGATTCTTGATGAACTCGGACAGATGCCACTTCCTCCATATATAACACATAAACTTGAAGATAAGAACAGATACCAGACAGTATATGCAAAGCATGAAGGCTCTGCAGCAGCGCCTACTGCCGGATTACATTTTACAACAGAACTTCTTGAAAAAATCAAGGCTATGGGAGTTAATATTGCAAGAGTAACACTTCATGTAGGTCTTGGAACATTCAGACCAGTTAAGGTAGAAAATATTCTTGATCATCATATGCATTCAGAATTCTATGTTGTTACACAGGAAGCTGCTGATATGATTAATAATACAAGAAAGAATGGCGGCAGGGTAATTGCTGTTGGAACAACAAGTACAAGAACTCTTGAGTCAGTTGCACTTGAAGATGGAACAATTCCAGCTAAGAGTGGATGGACAGAGATATTCATATATCCGGGATATAAATTTAAGGCTATAGACTGTCTTATAACTAACTTCCATCTTCCAGAATCAACACTTGTTATGCTGGTATCAGCACTTGCTGGAAGAGAGCATGTGCTTCATGCCTATGAGGTTGCTGTGCAGGAAAAATACAGATTCTTCAGTTTTGGAGATGCTATGTTCATTAAATAATTCAAAAAATATATTTGAACTTCTTAAAGGTTAATGATATCATTAGATAGATTAAGTAAACATGAACAGATAAGAGGCTGCTCGGAATAGAGGATAATCATGGTCAAAGTTGAGAGAAGACAATCAAGAAGAACTGATGTTGATGTTATTATTTCTTTGAAAAAGCTTGATGAAAGTCGTATTTCTGCATGTTCCGGGGAGACAGTGGATGTTAATGTTATTAACATATCCAAGGGTGGCATAGCATTCAAATCAGACCGTAAGTTTGAGCTGAATACTTATTATTCGACAGTAATCACTCTTGATAATAAAGAACGTATAGAGGCTGTTGTTGAGATAATCAGAATGGAGAATCTCGGAGAGGCTGAGACTACCTACGGATGCAGATTTGTGGGGATTAGTGAGGAAGATCAGTTCAGAATAGAAGTGTACCAGCTTGTATATGAAAGCAATCACAATTAAATATCATGAGTAGCGCAGATGATCGCGGCTGCATTCGTGCAGGTGAGGAAAGTCCGGGCTTCATAGGGCAGGATGCCGGATAACGTCCGGTGGAGGCGACTCCAAGGCCAGTGCAACAGAAATATACCGCCATGGCGAAAGTTGTGGTAAGGGTGGAAAGGCAGAGTAAGAGACTACCGCATTGCTGGTAACAGCAGTGGCACATGTAAACCCCATCCGAAGCAAGACCAAACAAAAGCGTTACAAAGGCTGCCCGCCAAGCTTTAGGTAGGTCGCTTGAGCCTGCTGGTAACAGCAGGACTAGATAGATGATCGTCACAGCTATGCTGACATAACCCGGCTTATAGCGCTGCTCATTTTATTATTTAAAGAACAAACAGCTCCCATGGGTATATTTTTACCTATGGGAGTTATTTAATTGGTGGATATAAATTCGATTCTGAGTGTATCAATGCAAGAATGTGATATATACTTATAACAGAAATAATCGAAATGAATTGTGCTTAGAGAAATTAATTATAGAGAATTAAGAGAAGGACATAATTTGGAAAAGCTATATATTGGTGGGGAATTTGAAAAATATGAATGATAATGCTGACACAATTGAAACGGCAGAACTTGATAAAGTTGTTGCGGATGTGTTAAATTATGATAATATGATGAATGTAGATATGTATATTGATGAGTGCTTAAAAGAAATAAATATAAATCAATTGCAAAGTAATGAATTAGATTTAGTAAAAATTCTTGAAGAACAAAATGAATCAAGCAGGAACGAAGAAAATGGGTATATATGGGTACTGTGTACATGCATAATGTTTTTAGGTGAATATAAGTTCTTCTGGAATAGATAATTGGGAGTGATATACAATGCAGGAAATGTTAAAAAAAGTAATAACCGACATTCTGACAACATTATACGAACCATTCTGGTTTGCGCTGCTGTCAGCAATGTTGCTTACAATTGCATATATGTACTGCTATGAGCCGGAAGGAGCGGGAAAAGGCTTCAAAACGATGATGTCGGCATGGCTTGGGAAATTCAAGAAAGATGCACATTTTCGGGAATTGTTATTCTGGTTCTTGTTCACAGTGATGATATTGTTCAAGACACTTCTTAACAGAAATATGTGGATGAATCCGCTGTCAGATGTAATGGGCGGATGGACACTCACAGATGCCAAAGGAAAAGTGAGTGCAGAACCGGTTGAGAACGTAATAATGCTTATACCGTGGACATGGCTTCTGATTGTATTAAAGAACAGGAAAAATGCAGTGAAAAGACCGGTGTTGTATGCGATAGCAGCGGGATTTCTGTTCTCGCTTACAATAGAAACATTGCAGTTGATGTTAAGGCTCGGTACATTCCAGCTGTCAGATATATGCTACAACACACTTGGCGGAATGATTGGTGGAGTGATGTTCTGGATAATCAGACTGATAAGAAAACAATAAAGGGACTCTCTCGGTGTACACTTCACCGGGAGGGTTCTTTCTGCTTTAAAAGAGAGGGAAGATAAAGAAGAGAGGGAAATATCATGATAGAAAACATAATAAAAGACATGGTAGAAAGCAATACAACCGGTCGTCTGACCGATGCCAGCAAAAGATTCGTTGCCAGAATGAAAGAAAAGAATGAAATTAAGAAGCTTCTGGTGGATAATAGCAGGTTTTTTGCAGGATACGAGGCTAATGCAGATAAGATAGCAGCTGATATTGCAAATGTATTATCAGAAGAGAACCTTAGCCAGCTTGCGGCAGATCTTAGCAGGGATTCAGGATATACATTTAAAGTGAGACTGGAAAAGTGGCTTACAGACCTTATGAGCGAATATGAGATTCCGCATGAAGAAGAGCGTCTGTATGCTAACAGGATACTAGATGCCGTTCTTTATGAGCTGCCACAGGTCGCACCAGACAAATACGACAGATATTATCAGAGCGAGTGGCGCGAAGAACAGCAGCAGGAAGCACAGGAGATTATCAGCAAACTAGAGAAAATCAGCAGCCAGATGGCAGTGTATGCAGAAAAACATATGGATATATGCTCGACAGATGACCTTGACCTGCAGCTTAAGCGTCAGACAGTCAATCCTAAGATAGGAATAGATTTCTTTGATATAGATGATGACGAATTCATAAGTGTATTTAACGAAGTTAAGAATGATGAGAAAGTCTGTGTAAGAGCTAGATGCAAGGAAGAGACAATATACTGCATTATCAATGAACTGTGGAAATCCGGGGAGAAAAGACCGATATTTGTTGTGAAGAACAAAAAAGACTGGTACAGATTGGCAGAAGTCGGTGGAACAGGCAACATATATATACCGTGGTTCTATGCAGATGAGATAGTGTCAATAGAGAATAACACTAACATATTCATCTTCACAGACGGGCTGCCATCATTCTCAGACAAAGAGATAGAATTAAGACCAAGAACGCTCGAAACAATACGAAGAGCACTGGGAAGGGTAGGAATGGATGTTAACCAGGCTAATGAGCTTGTCAGTGAGACGCATGGATTATATATTCCGATGAAAAGAAGAATATTCAACGGTGCATATTTAAAGAAGCCGGAATGGATTGCCGGTCTGGCTGATAACGTCAAGATAACATGTCTGCTTGTTGGACAATGGACAGATGCGGATGGCGATAAAGCAGTAATAGAGGAGCTTAGCGGTCTTAAGTATGATGATTTCACAGAACAGGTCAGAAAATATGCAGATGGAGAAGAACCATTTGTATATATAGTTAAAAGAAGCAGAGCCAGCCAATACTATCTGGCAAGCGTGCAGAATACATGGGAATATCTGGACGTGTCTACAGACAGTGAAATCTGGAAGAAATTCATGAGGGCATGCATAGATGTGTTAAATGAATCGGAAGCGTTATTCACATATACATTTGTGGAGAGGCTGGCTGCCACATTCAACGGAGAGCAGCTGTTCTGGTCGGGAAATATACGACAGGGGATGCTCAGGACACTTCTAATCAAAGTGTGCCATAAAGACCACGGAAGTTCACAGGCAATTCTTGACAACATGGTTGAGGAGATACTCGGTTATGTTAAGACAGAACAGCAATGGAAATACATATCAACATATTTTAGGGAACTGTGTGAATTATCGCCATCTAAAGTGCTTGACAGATTAGAAAATGAGTGGGACAAGCCTACAGGTCTCCTGCAGCTTTTCGAGAAGCAGAGCGATAATCGTATGTTTGATAAAAATGAATATATAAATATTCTATGGGGCGTAGATACCATGCTTGTACAGAGACCATACGCTGCAAGGGCGTTTGGATGGCAGCTTCGCATAGATGACATGTCATATAAATATACATCCAACACGCCGGCTGATACTATACATAAAGTCATATGCAGCTGGTTTAATCTGTCGGCATTCAGAACAACAGATGAGAAAGTAAATGCTGCAAGAATGACTCTTGAACATGACAGAAACGGATGGGAACATGTGTATAAGTCACTTCCTCAATATAACAGTAACATGATTGGTGATATTATAAAGCCTCGTTACAGGGAATATGTTACCTCTGAAATGATGGATACAGAAGATATTGCAGTTACTGTGACACGATATGTGATACTCCTGATTCGTGAGGCTAATTTCAAGCTGGAACGCTGGGAAAAACTGCTTAATATAGCTGATGAAATTCCGCCTGCAGTTAAAGAAATGCTGATTGACAATATGCTATATGAAACAGAGCAGATGTCTGATGAAGAAAAAATACATGTAAAAAACTTCATCAGAAAGAAAATATACAGACACAGGTTCTTTAGGACCGCAGACTGGGCACAGCCTGAAAATGTGGTAAAACAATACGAAAAGCTTCTCGACGAGATACACACAGAAGAGCCGGAATATGAGTATGAATACCTGTTTGTGCAGCAGAATGACGGAGTTCTGCTTAATCCAGTGGCATACAAAGAAGGCAATGAACGTGAACAGAATAAGAAAAAGACAGAGATAATCATTCAGAAAAAGATGAGTGAATTCAGGCAGAAGAATTTAAGCCTTTCAAAGCTTGCTGCTATATGTGCAAAGGAAAAACATTCATCACTTGGAGACTGTCTTGCGAGATACTGGGGTGAGGGCTACGATGAAAATGTATTGCTTGCCCTATATGATGCACAGCCAGCATACAGATATATGGCACTTGATTATTGTAGTGTGTTAGCCTACAGTGGCGTTGATGTGTATGAACATATAATGCATTTGCAGGAAAAACGGGAATTTGATGATAAGTTCATGGCTAGAATATATAGGCTTCAATCGGCATGTGCTGGCGATGGTACACCGCAGATTATTAATGCTCCGGAACGAATAAAAAGATTATTTTGGGAAAATGCAGACTATTATGCACCAAAACAATATGACTGGGCGTTGGAAGAATGTGGGAAATACGGAAGTGTGGAAGTATATGTGAGACTCTTGTATATGGCAATGACAGAGCAACATTACACTGCACAGCAGATATATGATTATCTGGTGCCGGTGAAAGATATGGATGTGGGAATGAATATAACTGATATATCGTATTATCTGAAAGAGGTATTGGCGGTTCTGCAAAAAGAATATATTGATGATGATGAGCGGTGCGAAACAATAGCATCTGTAGAGATACATTTCTTTGATATACTTCAATGGACAGATATGAAATGCTTTCAGAAAATTCTCAAGGCATCACCAGAAAACTATGCAGAGCTTGTAGCTGTGGTATTTAGGAAAGATGGCGATAATCAGCAAAAAACGCTTACGGAGGAAGAAAAGAAATATATAGATATTGTAGCCAGACTATATCATAAAATTAGATTCTGTCCGGCTGAGAAGAATGGAAAAGTTGATGCCGGGGAACTGAGAATATGGATAGAAGATTTTAAAAAATTGTTAGAAAAGAACAATCAGGCAAGTCTTCTGGGATATCAGCTTGGCAGACTGTTGTCTGCTTCACCCGCTGGCGCGGATGGATATTATCCATGCGAAGCGGTAAGGGATGCTATAGAGGAATATGCTGACAAAATTCTCACAGAACGGTATGTGGCTTGTGTGCATTACGACAGAGGAATATTCAGCCCGTCAGAAGGAATAGAAGAAAAGAATATAGCCAGAAGATATAAAGAAAATGCAGATTATCTGAGTACCTTTTATCCTAAAACGGCAGCAATATACTACGAACTCTACGATATATACAGAAATCAGGCAAAGCATGAGCGAGAGAGAGCTGAAAGCGGTTTGTATTAAAGTGTTATGAGAAAATGTATCGGAGTTACTAAAAATATAGTACCTTCGGTGCATTTTGTGTATGCTATATAATACACAGCATTGTCTTGTAAAACATTGACGAACATAGTCATAAATGGTAAAATACTAGGCGGTGAATTTTGTATGAAAAATATTAAATCTTTATAAAATTGAATATATAAATGACTATAGTAAAAATTAAGTGATTATTATAAATACTAGTGTTTGACGTAGAAAGGGAAGGCTTAGATAGAAATATAGTATAAAATATATTCATTATAATTATTTGAGTTTTAGGTGATGCCGATAAGTGTTTAGTGTTAAAGAATGAATACAAGTATAACTATGATTTTTGTGAAAATATATAAAGAATAGTTATGTCTATCTTGTAATTAGGGTGAATGAATGTCAAGAATAAAATTTATGAATACTGAAATTGATAATTTAACAATGCAAGAGACATTGAAAGTTATTGAAGAATTAATTCAAAAAAATAAAAATGCATATGTTGTAACACCAAATGTGGATCATATTGTTCAGCTTGAAACAAATAAAGAATTACAAGCAGTCTACGAAAATGCATCTTTAATTTTAACGGATGGGAAACCACTTATGTGGATTGCAAAATGGTATGGCACACCTATTAAAGAAAAAATATCGGGTTCAGATTTGTTTCCTCTTTTATGCAAAATGTCTGCAGAAAAGGGGTATAAGATGTTTTTTTTTGGGGCAGCAGAAGGAGTAGCAGCAAAAGCAGCAGAAAATCTTAGTGAACGATACAAAGGCCTTCAGGTTGTTGGAACATACTCTCCGCCATATGGATTTGAAAAGAACCAAATCGAAATGGATAAAATTAAAGAAATGGTTAAAAAATCAGCACCTGATATTTTGATTGTTGGGCTCGGATGTCCTAAACAAGAAAAGTTTATGTATTATAATTGTCAAAACTTAGGTGTTCCAATTTCTTTTGGTTTAGGAGCAAGTTTAGACTTTGAAGCGGGAAATGTAAAAAGAGCTCCTAAGTGGATGGCAAATCATGGATTAGAGTGGTTGTTTAGAATTACTCAAGATCCTAAAAGAATGGCAAAGAGATATTTACTGAATGATATGAAAATCTTTGCATTGATGTTCAAATACTGGAGGAGAGATAATGGCAGCATTTCAAAATATAGGAATTGATGGATACTTTAAGCGTTATGGTTTTAAATATGGAATAAAAAGAGCGTTATTTATGATAAATGATATTCATATTGTAAAGGATTATGAAAACAAGAAAATTCTTTATTATCATAAAGCCCAAAAATATCTATTTAGAAAATATGCAAAATATGCAAATGTTGATCCTTATGGGATTGTTTTTGGAGATCAAGAATTAGATAATCCTATATGGATTTATTGGAAACAAGGAATAAACAATGCTCCAATATTAGTACAGAAATGTGTTGAATCTGTTCAAAATAATACAAGTGGACATGTTATTGTTTTGGATGACGAATCTGTAAAACAATATGTTACGTTACCTGATGATATATTGAAAAAATATAATTCTGGGAATATATCAGATGCTGCATTATCAGATCTGATTAGGTTTTCATTATTAGAACATTTTGGAGGAACATGGGTTGATGCAACTGTATATATGACAAGTGATTTACCACAATATATTATAGAATCGGATTTTTTTGCTTTTAAAGATACGTTTGGACTTATAAAGAATCCTGCATTAATCAGTAATTGGCTATTACATTGTAAAAAGCATAATACTGTAATGAGGGCAGCGCGTAATATGTCTTTTGCATATTGGTTAAATGAGAAGTATGTAATAGATTATTTGTTTACATATATTCTTCTTAATATTTCATTACAAGAAAATGAAGATTCAGTTGGAAATTATCCGTATGCTAATAGTGATTATTCTCATTTACTTTTAGATTGTATAGATGAAAGATATGATGAAACAAAGATGAAATATATAAATTACTTGGCACCAATTCAAAAGTTAACATATAAATTGAAAAAGGAAACATATGAAAAAGAAAATACATTTCTTAAATATGTATTAGGTGATAAATAATGAAAAAAATAAAGAAGGCTATTGGATACATATTGTATGTTTTAACTTCTTGGCTTCCACATTATCAATTACATTATTCGTGGCCAATTACAACAAATATTCGTAGATTGGCAGCTAAAATGATGTTTGATTATTGTGGAGAAAAAGTTGATATAGGAAGGAAAATATCTTTTTCGTCGCAAGTATCTTTAGGAAATAATTCATCAATAGGAGATGAATCATATATTTTGGGAAAATTAGTAATCGGAGAAGATGTAATGATGGCTGCAAGATGTGCGTTTATTGCATCTAATCATAATATAAATCGCCTTGATATACCAATGAATTTACAAAGTGGTACAGATGAGCCTATAATAATTGAAGATAATGTTTGGGTAGGATATGATTGTAAAATTATGGCTGGGGTTCATATTAAATCAGGAGCTGTTATAGGGGCTGGAGCTGTTGTAACGAAAGATGTACCTCAAAATGCAATTGTTGGTGGAATTCCAGCTAAGGTTATTAAATATAGAGGAGATATGAATTGAAATGAATGTATTAATGATAGGCGTTGATAAAACATCAGTTGGAGGAATGCTGACCGTTGTAGAAAATTATTTGAATGATAAAGAATTTTGTAATCAAACAAACTTAAATTATATTGCAACTGTAATTAGATCAAATAAAATAAAAAAAATCACAACATTTATTAGAAAAATACCTCAAATTATTTATATAATAAGAAAGAAGAAAATTGATATTGTTCATGTGCATATGGCAGAGAGGGGAAGCGTATTTCGTGAAGGATTTGTTATTTTATTAGCAAAAATATTGGGATGTAAAACATTGATACATATGCATGGAGCTACTATTGAAGAATGGTATAAAAAACAAAATTTTCTGATAAAGAAATTAACTGAAAGAATATTTTGCTTGGCGGATAGAATGGTTGTACTTGGAGAGAACTGGAAACCTTTTATAATTTCAGTTATGGGAGAAAAAAACAAAAATAAAGTTGTCGTTTTACATAATGCAGTTAGCGTACCTGATTGTAATAAATATAATTTTGATTCGAAAAATATATTGTTTTATGGGATGCTAATACAAAGAAAAGGCATTGATGATTTGTTACAGGCATTTGCGTCTATAGTGAATGAAATACCAGAAGATATCATGCTTACATTGTATGGTGATGATCATGATTCAGAAGAAAAAATTCAAGATAAAATAAATCGGTATAAATTACAGGAACGAGTACATTATATGGGATGGTTAACAAAAGATAATAGGGCAGATGTTTTTAGAAACACAATTGTCAATGTCCTTCCTTCATATAATGAAGGACTTCCAATGACTATTTTAGAAAGTATGGGGTATGGCATACCCAATATTTCTACTTCTATTGCTGCAATTCCAGAGGCAATTGTAGATGGAATAAATGGATTTTTGATTAAACCTGGAGACATTGATAAGTTGGCAGCTAAAATAAAAGAAATAGTATGCTATAAAGATATTAGGGGAAAAATGAGTTATGAAGCTTATGAAATGGCTAAAAATGAATTTTCTTTTGAAATACATACAAAAAAATTGATAGAGATATATAAGACTATGTTAAATAAGGAGGAGAAATAATGAAGAAGATTGCTGTAATTACGTATCATAGATCATATAATTATGGTGCTGTTTTACAAGCATATGCTACAGTCAAATTTTTTGAAAACCAAGGATTTGATGTTAAAATAATAGATTATTATCCTCAGAATTTAAGGGGATTTGGTACATATAAAAATTCTTTTAATGATGTTTCAAATGCAAATCGTAATTTTTTAGTTAGGTGTATTTTGACATTGGTTAAAACACCAGGATATAAAAAACTAAAAAAAGCTTTCGATTATTTTATAGATAAAGAATTGCCGCTTACAGATTCTTTTTATAGTTTGGAAGAGTTAAAAAATAATTTGATTGATTTTGATATTTACTGTACAGGAAGTGATCAAGTATGGAATAATTATTATACACATAATTTTGATGGGGCATATTTCTTAGATTTTGTCTTAGATGATAAAGCAAAAATAGCTTTTGCTGCAAGTTTTGGAAAATCAAAATTTACTGAAGAAGAATATTCTTATTTGAGAGAAAAATTAAGTAAATATGATTATATATCAGTTAGAGAGAAAACAGGGGTAGATATTGCAAAAAAAGTTGGAAGAGATGATTGTGATCTAATGCTTGATCCAACTCTTATGGTTGAACCTGAAATTTGGAATGATTTTGCGTCAAAGGATACGATTGATGACAAATATATACTTGTATATCAATTACATGGAGACAGTGATACTTATGAACAGGCTAAGAAAATATCTCAACAATTAAATTTTAAAATTGTAAGGATTATTACGATGCCTCATCAAAAAAGCAAGGGATGTATTAATATTGTTACACCAGATATACATCAGTTTGTTTCATTGTTTAAAAATGCAGAGATTATTTTAACTGATTCATTTCATGGTACTGTATTTTCAATTTTATATAGTAAGAAGTTAGGGGTTACAATGCCAAAAAGATTTGGAAATAGAATAACAACCTTGTTGGATCAATTAGATGCAAGAGAATTAATCATTCATGATTTAGAAAAATGGAGTGATAATGATTTTCAAGCATTGTATAGTAAAGTTATACCTAAATTATCAGAACTAAGGTATGAAAAAAATGAATTAATCAATAAACATCTTGAAGAATTTAAGTGATATTTTACGAATAATATTTATATTTTATAATCGGATTGGAGAAGAATAAGTTGAAGCTAGATTTACCTCAATGCAAAATAAGATATTTTGTTTTTATCTTATATAATTTTTTATATGTTACATATATGCTTGGATATACTTCGCAAACTTATTATTTAGGAACACTTATTTTATTTTGCTTAATGAATTTATTCATGATTGTAAAAAAAGGTGGAATATTAAAAAAAGCACTTAGAGAATTTAAATTAGGAATGGGGTATGTATTAGTCTTTTTTATTATATCTATTGTAATTCAAATTTATAATATGGATTTTCAAAGTTATTTATATTCTGGGCTTTTAAGAATTTCTTTGCCGATTTTAAATGCATTTTTATTTGTTAATTCTGTAGATTCAAAAGATTATAAATATTTTTTTAACGTATTATTGGCAAGATTTGCATTGAATTTTGTATGGGAATTTTATAAAGATTTTAATTTTGCGGGATTATTGTCTATTTCATGGTCTGAATCAAGTTCAAGCATGGAATCATCAATGGCACATGATTTTATAGTTATGGAAGTATATTTTTTATCTAGAAAAGATAATAAGAAAGCATTTGTTAGTATGCTTTTGTGTATGCTTTCAATGAAAAGATTAAGCTTTATACTTGCACCCATTCTTTTTGTTTTAGCAAAGAAATTGCCAGAAATAAATAAACCTGTGAAAAAATCTCTATTAAGGAGTTTGAAGATTGTTGCTATTTTAAGTCCTTTCTTTATGTTTGCTTTATATTCAAAGGCATCACAGAATTTCTTTCAAAATGTATTTAATATGGATTTGAATTTAAAAATGGGAGGTCGAATTGCAATTTACGATACCGTTGTTAATAATATTCCATATTTTAATGGATATGGTTCTATAAATGCATTTTTGTCAAAGTTTGTATATAGTGTATTTGGAACATATTGGAATGCAACTTTACATAATGATTTTATAAGAATTTATTATGAAACAACAATAGTGGGAGTAGTAGTTTTGGCAAATAATTTAGTCGAATTATCTAAGAAAAACTATTGGAATTTTATCATAGTCGCATATTTGATATTTGTAGGAATTACATCACATATTTTGAATTATTTTAGCGTATGGGTTACTTTTTATATGATTATAATGTGTACGCAAAAAGAGAGTGATGAAAATAAGGAATTAGAGAATAAAATGGAAAGGTAGATAAATGAAAATAGGAATCGTAACTGTGTATTACACAGAAAATTGTGGTAGTGTATTGCAGGCAACTGAATTATCAGATAAGCTAAAAAAAATGGGACATGAAGTATATTTTATTTCAACTAGAAATAAATATTCAGGTCATTCTAAACAAAGATTGATAAAAAGTTGCTTGAAAAATCTTATTAAATTTAGAGATATAAAACCGGTTATAAAGAAATACAAAGATTATGATTATTATATTCATTCACAGTTTAATTCTATTAATTTAAAAGATATTTCACAGTTAGATTACATTATTATTGGAAGTGATACTGTATGGGATATTACATCTAAGTATTTTAATAAATCAAAAAAAATATTTTGGATGACAGCAACTCCTCAAATACCAATTATTACATATGCTGCTTCAATTGCAAATTCTGGTTATGATCAATTAAATTCTTTGCCATATGTGAGAACTGCCATTGATTCATATAGAGCTGTTAGTGTTAGAGATATGTATACATATGATTATGTTCAGAAATATACAGAAAAGGACCCTATAATGGTTTGTGATCCGACACTTTTACATGATAAAACACATTATATATCAAAGTGCAAAAAATTGGATGAAGAGAAATATATGCTTTTATATTTGTTTAATAACCCAAATGAATGCATTATTAATCAGATAAAGGAAATAGCAAAAAATAAAAAGTTGAAAATAATAGCAATGGTATGTTTAGGAAAAAGAATAGCTTTTGCTGATAAATGTATTGAATCTACAATAGAAAACTTCCTGTCATATTTTAATCAGGCGGAATGCGTCATAACTAATACCTTTCATGGAACTGTTTTTTCTGTTATTTTTAATAAGAAATTTATTACACTTGATTACAATAAAGTTAAGATTAATGAATTTTTGGAGCAAATATCATTAAATAATCATCTTTCAACAAATGTGGAAAGTGATTTATTGTATGAGAAAATAGATTATACTAAGGTAAATAGTAATTTAAATAAATATAGAAAAAATGCAGAAGAATTTTTAGAAAGTTTTGTGGGAGGTGATACTATT
>ULTJ01004374.1_pt1 | contig 27731 bp, 25 predicted proteins | sample 1957491 | NCBI WGS metagenome assembly ULTJ01 (sample SAMEA4835731, study PRJEB28245) | human gut metagenome | biome: gut microbiome; material: fecal sample | place: Denmark | collected 2008 | reverse complement strand
TTCCCGAGTGGCCAAAGGGGACAGACTGTAAATCTGCTGGCAACGCCTTCGGTGGTTCGAATCCACCATCCCCCACCAAATATTCCCGACGGTCGTCTGACCGGCGGGGATATTTTTTTGGTGGGGATAGGTGGAGTCGAAGTTTATGCCCCGCAGGGGTAAATCCACCATCCCCCACCAAATATTCCCGACGGTCGTTTGACCGGCGGGGATATTTTTTTGGTGGGGATAGGTGGAGTCGAAGTTTATGCCCCGCAGGGGTAAATCCACCATCCCCGTCAAAAATACCGATTGCGCATCTGCGCGGTCGGTATTTTTATTTTCCCCCCCAATACCGCTGCGCCCGTCACGGCGCAGCGGTTCTCCTCTATTTCGAAAACCAGTTTTCTTGTTGACTTGTACAGCGTATCACAAGAATCTTGTAATATCAAGTCTATTTTCTCAAGTTTCTTGTTAAAATAGATTGACAAAACCAAGGATCTGGGTTAGGATAGGGACAGAATTTGTCGAAATCTGGCGAGGAGGCGTTTCCCATGAGTTTTTGTGAGCAGCTGCAGAAGCGGCGGAAGGAGCTGGGCCTGAGCCGCACGGAGCTGGCCGCCCGCCTGGGCGTTTCCCCCTCAGCGGTGGGCAACTACGAGACCGGCGTCAGCGCCCCTAAGGAGGAGGTGCTGCTGCGGCTGTTCGACGCGCTGGAGGTGGACCCCAACTACCTGTACCGCGGCAGCTTCCGCCACATTGGCGGCATCCAGTCCGATGAGGAGCGGAAGCTGCTGGAGAAATACCGCCGCCTGCCGCTGTCCGGTCGTCAGACGGTCCACACGCTGGTGGACGCACTGGACATCATGGTGGCAGAGGAGCAGCGGCTCCGTCCCCGTCAGGAGCGGCGCACCATCCCGCTGTACCAGTCTCCGGCGGCGGCAGGCTTTGCCGCCCCTGTATTCGGTGAGGACTATACCCTCGTCCCCGTGGAAGGTGACGTGCCCCCCGGCGCAGAACTCGCCGTCCGCATCCAGGGTGACTCCATGATGCCCCAGATCGCCGACGGCGACGTGGTCTACGTGAATCACGATCCCCTGCAGAACGGCGACGTAGGCATCTTCTGCGTGGACGGCGACATGCTGTGCAAGCAGTATTACCGCGATGGCTTCGGCATGGTCTATCTGTTCTCTCTGAACCGCGCCCGGGCCGATATGGACGTAACGTTCCACCGCGACAGCGGCCGCAGTCTCACCTGCTTCGGCCGCGTCATGATCCACGGCCAGCCCCTGCCCCAGCAGCATATGTAAAGAAAAAGGCGCACGGCCAAGCCGTACGCCTTTGCATTGTTGTGAATTACAAAATGAAGCCGCCGTCGACGGTAAGCACCTGTCCCGTGATGAAGGACGCCCGTTGGTCCGCCAGGAATGCCACCGCCTCGGCGATGTCCTCCGGCGTACCCAGCCGTCCCAGCGGCGTCTCCTCCGCCAGCTGCGGCAGCACCGCGGGCGGCAGGGCGTTCAGCATATCGGTGCGGATAACACCGGGTGCCACGCAGTTGACGCGGATGCCGGAGGGTGCCAGCTCCGCCGCCAGTGAACGGGTCAACCCGATCAGCGCCGCCTTGGTGGCGGCATACGTCACCTCGCAGCTGGCGCCGCGCAGCCCCCAGATGGAGGAGATATTGACGATGCAGCCCTCGTGCTCATGCAGCATCCGGGGCAGCACGGCCTGGATGGTGTGGAACGCGCCGTCCACGTTGACGGAGAAGTATCGGTGCCACAGCTCGTCGCTGATGTCCTGAAACAGCGCCTGTCCCGCCACACCGGCGTTGTTCACCAGCAGCGACACGGGACCGAAGGCGTCCTCCACCCGCCGCACCATGTCGTTGACCTGCTGCCGGACGGACACGTCGGCCTGCACGGCCATGGCCCGCTGTCCCGCCGCCGTCAGCTCCTCCACCAGCGCGTCAGCACAGTCCTGCCGTTCCCGATAGTTGATGCAGACGGCGTAGCCCGCCGCTGCCAGCTTCCGCACCGCGGCGCGTCCGATGCCGCGGGAGGAGCCCGTCACCAGTGCGATCTTTTCCATGTAGCACCATCTCCTTGCGTAGTCTTGCCGCCAGTATAACAAATTTTCGGCGGCATGGCAAGAAAAGTGTTGACAATCGCGGTACTTTGCGGTAATATACCATTGTTGTCTGCGCGGTTAGCTCAGCTGGTAGAGCACATGCTTGACGTGCATGGGGTCACAGGTTCAAGTCCTGTACCGCGCACCACAAAAATCCCTGTAACCACAACGGTTACAGGGATTTTCTTATTTCCTCCAAAACACGTTTGTAAGTAACGTGTAAGCAACGTTACCCGTTCTCAACAACGTGCATTGCCTGCCGCAGCGCTTCCTTTACGTTGGGATCGTCGGTGTCCTGCATCATGCGCTCGATCAGATCCTTTGCCTTGCCCTCATCGCGGCTGTACCGGCCCATAGAATCCCTCTTGCGCCGATACGAGCTGCCTCTGTTGTAGGCGGTGCGCCCGGAAGACCAGTCGCGGGAATAGCCGTCATCGCGGGAATACCCATCATCGCGGCTGTAGTCGCCGCTTTCAAACATGGCGATTTTGTCAATGTTCTTGATGGACGATGCCAGCTTGTGGATGGCGTCCAGGTCAGCAGCGCTCAGCTCCCGCTGGCCGGAAAACTCAGACAGCTCCTCACACAGCATCTCCCGGATACCGAAAAGCTCCTTCATGTTCATGTTGCCCCTCCTTTCAGCAGACGCGCTCCACGATCATGTTGCTATTGGCAAAGCTGATCGCCTGAGCGCTGGTGTTCTCCATCGCCACCGTTACGCAGCAGCCCTTCGGCACGTCCACGTTGGCAGCGACATAGATGTTGAAATAGTTCTCCACGGCGGCGGGCGTCACTGTCGCCACGGCGCTGGTCAGCGGCTCTCCGTTGATAGCCAGCGCGGCGGAGATTGCACCCACCGTGCCGCCTGTGGGGATGGCAATGTTTCCGCCGAAGGACACGCGAAACCGTGCCTTACACTGGTTTGTCAGGCCGCGCAGGAACACCTGCCCGCTGCCCTCGCGGTGTACGATGCAGGACTTGCCCGCAACGGCAGTTTCCGTCAGAGGCACATTCTGTCCGGCAGGTACGGTAACAATGTTGGTATTTACGTATTCAGCCAAAATACTCACTCCTTTCAAAATGCAGACGGCGGAGCTATTGCCCCGCCGCCTTTCAATATCAGCCCGGAGCTGAACAATTTCCGTTTTGGAAATAGATTCCTATGCAGTTGTCAGCAGCCGGAGCAGCCGGAGCAGCCGGTGTAGCTGCCAGCCCACGGGTTGCAGGATGCATACGCCGGAATGGGCGTAGGACGCAGCTGGGAGATCAGGTAGTTGTTCTGCGCAGCCTGAGACGCGACCAGACGCAGCTCCTGATTTGCGCTCTCCAGATCGCGCATCTTGGAGTTGGTCAGGAAGTCCAGGATGGCGCGGCTATTGGCGTTCTGGTTCTCCACGATGTCGCGGGTGGCGTTCTGCACGGTGTTCCGCGTGTCACACGCCTGCGTCGCCATGTCATAGCGCACCTGCGCAACGGCGGCTCTGTTCTCGCAGCAGCAGTTTGCCGCCTGCATCTGCATAGCGCTGAGCTGCTGCATCAGCGCCGCCTGCTGGTTGGCGCGGGACAGCTCGGCATTGCCGAAGCCGGTCAACAGCGTGTTGTTCACGGCATAGAAGCCGTCGCACAGCCCGCCGTTGATGAGATCCATCTTGCGCTCGATGTTGGAGAAGTCGGAGGCCAGCACATAGCCGTCCACCACGCCGCCGGAATTGCCAGCGTTGTTGCCCCAGCCGTTGCCGCCCCAGCCGCAGAACGCAAACAGGAACAGGATGATGAGGAACCACGCGCCGTCACCGCCAAAGCCAAAGCCGTTACCGCTGCCATTGGCAGGGGCCACAGGCATGGTCATGGTGGGCATACCCTCGGAAAGAGACATAGTATCACTCCTTTTTATTGATGTAATTTATCTGAATCGCGGCCACGATCAAGAAACAAGTTATGTTTTGTCTTGTGTTTTTGCTTAGACTTTGCTTATTCCATCAGACTTTGAAATTGCTTCGCCATCTGCTGGAGCTGGTTCAACTGCTGCTGCGTGAGCTTGCCGCTTTGCAGCAGTTTCTCTACCTCTGCCTTGGGGTCGCCCTGGAAATTCTCCTTGAACTGTTTGAACTGCTGCACCATCTGCATAAAGCCGTTGCCGCCGCCCATTGCACCGAAAAACGGATTATTCATCGCTCTTTTCCTCCTTGCGCTTCTTGCCCTTCATTTCGCTCACAAGCTCCGCCAGCGCGTCAAACTCCTTACGGGTGACATATTCCGCAGTGGGCGCTTTCTGCGTATCAGGAGCGCTTGCAAGCCGTTCCACAAGGTCATACACCTTGAGCGTCGGCTTGCCGCTTGCATCGGCCTGTTTCAGATACACCGTGGGAGCCGTCGAATCCCACAGCGCAACTGCCGCATTGGGCGCGACCATCCAGCTTCTTGCCTCCTGTTCGCCGGATACCCACTGCACGCCGCTCTGCGGCAGAGGATTTTGCGGCATCGGCGGTATGGCCTGCATCTGCTGCTGCCTCAGCTGGGCGAGGTTGTCCTGCATCGGCGACATATAGGGGTTTCCGTAGTATGGATAGTTCATGCTTCATCCGTCCTTTCCCAGTAATACAAGGGTGTTTCGGCTCCGGAATCCCATGTGTCGTGCCAGTCTCCGTCTATCACGCACACCACATGGGACACCAGCGCCAGCAGATATGTACCACGCGGGTGATCCATTGCAAAATCACTCACGGAATAGCTGTCCGAACAGTCATCCGGGATAATATGCCGTGTAAAGCCCAGCTTCTTGAGATACGCGCCCCACACGGTGTTGGCGCTGGGCATATCCGCAAGTGCCAGCCCCTGCATACAAAGCTGCACATACGTCTCATGCCAGCCCTGCCCCGTGGCGCGGCAGATCGCGCGAACAGGACAGTCTCCCACGTTCTTGCCGGAGGGATTCGGGTTATACCATACGAACATCACGACCACCTCTCTTTACCGCCAGCATACGGCAGATATCGCCGGAGAAAGCGTCAATAAAAGGGCGAAAAAGTGCGTGTCGTTTTTTGTCGAACGATTTTTCTTGCGTTTCCCACTTGTGCGCATTACAATAAAAATACCTTGATTCCTTTCCTGCGTTCCATGTGCAGCAGGAAAGAAAAAAAGACACACCTACTCGGTGTGTCTTTTTTCTGCTCTCAGGCCGTCGGCCATTTTTTTGTATGCGGTACGGCGGCGGCGCTTTACGCCGTCAACCGATACGTTCATACGGAACGCCTGCTCCACGCAGCTTCGTCCCCGCACGTCGCATTCCGCGATACACTGGGCTTCCTCTTGTGGTAACTCAAAAGATTGGATCCATGCGATAGCCCTCTTGGGTGCCATGCACTTCAGCATGGCGCGGATTTCCCTGTGCTGCTGGTTCATCCTGCTTACGCAGGCCTGCGGACCGCCTTGCGGCGGGATGGTGCCATAGGATGGTTGCGCCTATCGCCCGTTGCTCCTTTCTTTGTTTTACGGTGCCATCCACCGGTTTCTCAGTTCTTTCACAGAGTTTACGCCCTGCTCCTGCTTCATAATGGCCTCCACGCCCTGCCGCACGTCCGTCTCCTCATAGCCGTGCGCCAGCATCTCCCTGTAGATCAGACGCGCCGTTTCGGTGTCCCTGTCTTTCTGCGCCCGGTACAGCAGCTCGCACCACGTTTTCCGGTTCCCGGCGCTCTTGTCCATGCGGTAGATGGCCTTTTCCATCTCAAACATCAGCCGCACATTCCCAGTCTCGCTGGCAATACTTCTGGCAATGGCCCAGGTATCCCGGCCCAGGTTCGCCACGCTGACGCCGAAGATCTTGCTGACCACGGTCAAAAACTGCTTGACGTTGTACGCCGCCGTTTTTTTGCCCTGTCCGTTGGCGCTGGAGATCATGGACTTGGTGGCCCTTACGATGTCGTCCACCGCGCCGGCATCCATGCGGTCTACGGTGTAGCCCTGCAAAATGGAGATAATGTCTTTGGCGTAGGGGATACGGCCCACCAGCGTGATATTGCCCTTCACATTGCCCTGCAGCGTGATGTTCTTGACAGCCTCGCCAAAGTCCTTCTCCTCCCCTGTAATGCCGGTAAAGGCTTCCAGAACGCGCTCCCAGTATTTCTTGTCCTTGTCGTCGTCCCGCAGGCCGTCCACGATGGACTGTGCCAGTGCGTTCACCACGTCCGTCACCAGCAGGGCGCCCACGGCCCGCTTCAGCTGCTTCAGCGCCTTGCTGCGCTTCTGCGGGTTTGTTTCATACACCCATGCGTCGTAGGATCGCATCAGGATATTCAGGCTTTTCAGCGGCTCACCCATAAAGGACGTGGCCTGCCGCGTCAGCGCGTCGCTGTCCCGCATGATCTGCGTCCGCTGCATGATGCCGTCCACCACCTGCGTCTGGTCGATCACATCCGTGAACACCTCCGCCACCTGCTGATAGTAGGCATCGCTGCCAACCTCCAGACTTGTGTCCGCCGCCACCTGCCATTCGCAGGCGTTCCAGATCTTGCCCCACGTCATCGCATCGGCTTTCCCGGCCAGTGACATACTCTTGTCGCTCAGCCACTCCATAAAGCTGCCGTCCGTGCCGTATACCTCCCGTGCGATGGTGTACCGGCTGCCCTGGTCAAAGCCGGACGTGTCCTTAATGCCCGCAATGGGCGCCCACTTCCGGGCCTTGTCCCATCCGTTGCCTTTGGTCACGCCGTTGCCCAGTCCCTTCACCATGTTTTCCGGTTCCAGCACCACTGCCGCCCGGAAGTACGCCGTGGGCTGCTGGATGACCACGCGCAGGTTCGCGCCAACCGCTGCGCCTTTCGTATTGCCCACGATGCGTTCCACGGTCCTTGTGGTAGAGCTGGCGCTTTTTACCATGCCGTTCTGCACATCCCGCATCAGGTTCCGCCAATAGCTCTGGGCCGCGTCGCCGTACACGCCGGACAGGACCTGCCGCACATTCTTCCCGGTCAGGTTGCCCATGCTGTCCCTGTACCGGTAGTTGTACAGACGGTTGATGTCCTCCATTGGAGCCAACAGTGTGGCATACTTGATCATATCGCTGGCGTTCTGCGTAAACACGTCATACGCGCCGCCGATGTCCAGCGCATTGCTGGCATTGGGGGTCAGGGCCTTTGCACTGCCCATGTTCTTGATCGACCGTGCGTTGTCCGCGTCCTTCTCCACGCTGGAGGCCACCGCATCCTTTGCAGCCTTGATGGGCCAGTAATTCTCCTCCTTGAACTTACGGTAGCCGTAGACCTGCATACTGGCCTCGTTGCCCCACTCCGCCAGTTTTGTGCTTGCCAGTTTTTGCAGACCGTTTGCCACTTTGATCTGCTCAGGCGTCAGCACGGAGGTGATGGCCTTGATGTCCTCCTCCGTCAGCAGAATGTTGTCGTTCCCGCGCGGGATCGCCTTCAGCTTACCGTTCCGCTTGATTTCCGGCTGCACAATGCCGCCCACCGTCAGATGGTGCATGGCCTGTTCGCCGCGCCGCGCCAGATTGTACAGGTTCATGATCTGGTCGCTGGTCAGCGTCAGCTCCACGCCCCTGCCGGTGGTGAAGGTGTGTCGTTCAAACCGGTTTTTATACACGTCCGCATCCAGAAATTTTTTCGCCGCATTCCGCAGATCCATCAGCATCACGTGCTCTCGGTCCTGCGCGTTCCGCAGCGTTCGGTATACCTGCATGCCGCCGTCGCCGTAGGCGGAGAAGAACGTATACGGATCTGCCATGTCCAGCGAAATTTTCCGGTTTCTCCGCTTCCGGCTCATGCTGCCCATCATAAGGCTTTCCGCCCACTCGCTGGTCCGTGCGTACTTCTGATTGGCAAGCGTCCGGTCGTAGCTGGTCAGCGTGGTCTCGATAGCACGCACCGTGTTCCACACGGTCTCCAGCTCCGTCACATTCATGTCAGCAATGCGCTTGCCGCCCAGCGCGGACAGAGAATCCAGCAGACCGCCGCTTTCCGTCAGCGCCGGGTCTACCACCATATTCCCCTCGTTGTCCAGAATATCATCATAGATCTGCTTGAGCCGGTCTGCCTCCAGCGTCCTTCTGGTGGGGTCGCCGTCCGCGTTTTTCCGCAGCCGCCCATTTTCGTCGTAGCTGTTCGCGCTCTCCAGGTTAATATTCCGCAGCAGGGCCGCCACCACTACGCGCAGCTCCTCCGGAATGTGCTGCTTGTCCGTGGGATTCACCAGTTTGCGGGAGATTGCGCCGGTGTGCCGTGCGATCCGCGCCCGCATCGCCGTTGCTTTTCGTCTTTCGCTGCCCTTCTTGGTCTTCTCGTTGTACTTTTTCCGCAGCGCGTTTACGTCGTCCCGGCGCTTCTGCCGCTCGCGGGACAGCATCTCACGCACACGACCGACGGCCTCCTGCTTCTCCAGCGCACGCCTGTCTGCATACGTTTTCTTCTGCCGCACCTGATCGGAAATCATGCCGTCGATCAGCTGATTGGCGATCTCCTGCACCGCCGCATCCCTGTATCCCTCAAAGGGATTGTGGTAAACGCTGTCAAGGCCATCCAGCACATCCCCGATTTGCAGCAGTTTGTCCGCCTCCGTATACACGTCGCCGGGGAAATAGGCCTCGCCGAACATCTCCGTCAGCTCGCCATACACGGTATCCACAGACGTGCCATTGGACTTGTTCAGTTTCAGCGTTCCCATGTGGCTCTTTCGAAAATCGCCGTAGTTTGCCATGTCCCCGCCGAACTGGATGGTCTGCCGCTTCAAATAGTCCCGAATTTCCAGCAGCTCCGCGCCGTACTCCGTCAGCTCAGAGGTGTTGTCCACAATGGCCTCCGCCACGGCCTTGGCGTGTGGCATCAGATCCACCATCGTCACGTCCCGCTTCATCACAGCTTTGGCAAGCGCGTCCATCTCGCTCTGCACGTCCGCGTATTTCACATCGCTGCCGTACTCGCGGATGAGATTCTGCCCCAGCTTTTTCACGTCCCGCAGCACCACGGACGGTTCCTTGCTGATGCGCATTTCGCCTTTCAGCTCTTGTACCCGCTGCTTCAGCGCCTCGTTCTGCTTGGCCAGCGCGTTTCGCTCCTTTTTGAGTTCCCGCGCCTCGCGCTCCACCTCCGCCGTGGCTTTCAGAGAAAACCTCGCATTTTCCACGCTGTTGACGGCATCCAGTCGGGCTTTTTCATCGCCGCTTGCGTATTCGATCATCCTAACACCGGCGTTTTCCAACGCTACCTTTACCTCTGCGCTGGCATCGTTAGGGATGACCGCCGCCAACACCTCATCAAATCCAACGGCTCTCTGTGGCTTCGCCTCAAAATACCCCGTCGGCATATTGGAAATGTCTTCATACAGCTGCAGCACTTTTTCCGCTGTGTCCGGTTTAATTTGCAGCGTGGGGTATGTCCGCAGCTCTTTATCAATTCCCGCCACAGTCCGTTTTGTTCGCAGCGTCTCTACAATAGCCGACGCCGCATCGTCTGATGCGATAAACTCATTCCTTGCTGCAGGATCCTTAATCTCGTTGGTCAACTCCGCAAGGCGTTCAGAATACTTCTGCCGGATAGCACTGTATTCTTCTTCGGTCATTTTCTGCAAACGCCCGGAATCTCTTTTGATGTCAGCAATAGAGCCGTAATCCTTTGACGCAACACCCCAAATTGCCTGACCGCCAAAAAATGTATTCGCGCCCTTCTGATCGCCTTGCTTCATTGCTTTAACAATGTTTTCCAGCGTGATCTCATAGTGCGTTGCCGAAAAACTTCTGCGATTGCCGGAGGATGTATAGTAATCCTTTCCGTTGTAAATGCCCTCGCTTTTTACAACACCGTCAAACAGATCCTCCAGCCATTGCTCGTACTCCTTCTGATTTACCTTGTCGCGGATAGCTTTGTTGGTGGCATCCCTGTCCACTTCTTCCGTCACAGTCTCCGTGTTACCGGTCAGATATTTCCGCGTATCCAACATATACCGCGTCTTTGCCGCAACGGTTTCTGCATTTACCACATCAGCCGCATCCTTTGCAGGAAGCCCCAGCTTTTCGTAGTATTTTTGCAGCGCGGCATTCAGCGCTTCGCCGTGTTCCTTGTACCACAGTTTTCTTGCCGCAATAGGCGACTCGCCGCCCTTTGCGCGGAAATCACTTACAACGCCGTCTCCCAACTCACGGATCAAGAACGATGCCATTTCCTGCTGGTTGTCGTCCATGCGTGTGACTTCGCGCTTTATTACATTCTCCACGGCACCGCGCCCAGTGTCTTCGAGGTAAATGTTCATCACGCGCGGATCATCGCGCATAGCCCCGACAACTTTATCTACGCCGCCCTTCCGGTTCAGCTCGTCCTCCAGCGTGTTTGCCGCGGAATATAAGGGGTCTGCAAAGCTCCTGCCTTTCGCCCGCTCCATGCGGTAAAACAGGTCGTGGATTTTTTTGGCGGATTTCTCATTTACCTCGTACTCAATTCGCGGGGCAGTAGGTGTCCATGCGTCGTAACCGTACACCTTGTTGCTGCGAAACAGCTGCGGGTCAATGGTATCCTTGCTGAACACAAACGAAATATCGCCGTACTCGCCGTGACCTTCGTCTGCCTTTACGATAGCAATACTCGGCATAGGCAGTCCACCCAGTTTTGCGGCGTCCAGCAGATTTTTTTCCGTCAGGTTATGCAGCGCCAGCAGGTTTTTTGTCTCCTCCACAGGCGCTTTCAATGAAAACTGCGGCTTGACATTCTCGCCATCAGCGGGTATACTGATAGTAGAAGGTTTTGGCGCGAATACCTCCGAATGCGTTTTCGCAGAGAAGGAGGCGGCGCTGATTACCTTCTTTTTTTCTATGTCAATAAGGTCATAGAGATAAGATTTTCCGTCTGCGTCATTGCGTATGAGCAGCGTCCCACCATAAACGGTATAATGGTCTATGTCCTTTTTTGCGTTCAAAATAGGAACCGCAAATTGCGTATCATACCGATACCACCCGTTTTTTGCATCTTCTGCGTGCTTTGGTTTTACATTGTTGCGCCACTCTCCATTTTCAGCCAACAGCACCATCTCGTCCAGATTGGTTGCCGCTTGCATTTTAACTTCCAGAATAGATTTCCGCAGGTTTTTCGAGTATTCTGAACTTCGATATTCTCCCGGCAAGTCTTTTCCCACATAAACAGGCTGTGCATCTGCTAAGATAGTGGAAAAGGGATGGTCTGCGTCCACCAGTGTTTTCAAATACGCTTCTGCCGCCTTAAAATCGCGCGTATCGTTCTCTGTGTCGATAACAGTCATGGTTTCTCCGCCGACGTTGCGGATCATATACCGCACGCCGTCGCCCTCACCGGCGGCGGTTTTTGTTTTCTCCGCCTGCCGCTCCGCCGCGTCAAAGGCCGCCTGCCACTGCTTTGCAATGTTTTCCAGCTCGGCAAAGTCCTTGCCGTATGCCTCCTGCGCCGCCATGTCGCGGTATTTGCCGGTGAACGCAGTTTTGACCTTGGCAAGAAACTCCTTCAGGCTGTCCAGCAGCTTCTGCGCCGCCGTCCGGTTTTCCTTGGAGAACTTGGCAAACAGGTCTGCGTCGTCCAGCATATCACCGGCGAAGTCCGCCGCAAGCTCGTCCATCACCTCGTCACGCGTCAGCGTCACGCCCTCCTGCTCCGCCGTCTCCATGTACCGCTCCACGATCTCCGCCTCTGTGTCCGCGCCGTTTTCGCGCATCTTGTACTCCACCGCCGACTGCCGGAACTTCCGGTATTCAGCGGGGGACAAGTCCTGCATCCGGTGGGTGATCTCATGTGCGGTCACGTTCAAAAGCGGCTTGCCGCTGTCAGCGGCGATCTGGATGAGATTCTGCTCCTTGATGTACTGGCCGTTGGCTCTGCCGCCATCCCACGCTGCCCCAGGGCCCTGCCGGCATGCGGCTGGAGGCCAGGGACATCGAGCTGTGCTATGCCAATCTGAAAAAAGAACCCCGTGTCACCGTCATCAGCCCACTGGCGCTCCGCCCCTGGGGCGAGTACAGCTTCTGCATCAAGGACCCCGTGGGCAACTGGGTGGAGGTCTACCAGCGGGCCGAGCAGTACCATCCGGCAGGGCCGGATGACGGCGGCTGCTATTTCACCGACGAGTATACTGCCATCCTCTTTGCGGAGGATCTGGAAAAGATCACCGCCTTCTACCGCGACTCCATGCAGATGCCCGTGGTGGCTCAGTGGGACCGCGGCCCCGAGGATCGGGGCTGCCGCCTTCGCTCCGCCGGCGGCTTTACCGACATCCGCCAAAAGACGGAGAACACCCCCCAGGGCCCTGCCCTGACCACCATCGAAGCCGAGGATGTCAACGCCTGCTTCACCTGGCTGGAAAGCCGCCCCGACGTGGAGGTGCTGCTGGGCCTTACCGATACCTGGTACGGCGACCGCATCTTCCAGATCTGCGATGCCGAGAAGAATGTGGTGGAGGTGCTGGCCTACCGCCGCAACATGAAGGAGCGGAACACCCCGCCGCAAGGGGAGCGCCATGAGTGAGAAAATACTGATCCGGAACGCCGACGCCATCGTCACCTGCGACGACGCGGACCGCATCCTCTACCACAGCGACATCCTCCTCTCCGGCGGCCGCATCGAGGCCGTAGGCCGTGACCTCAGCGCCGGCGGCGCGCAGGTCATCGACGCTGCGGGCAAGTACGTCTACCCCGGGCTGGTCAACACCCACCACCACTTCTTTCAGGCTTTCGTGCGCAACCTGATGACCATCGACCGCCCGGGCCTGACCCTGATGCAGTGGCTGGACGACATCTACAAGGTCTTTGTCCGCATCAACGGCGACGTGATCTTCTACGCCAGCGCCGCCTGCATGGCCGACCTCATCAAGCACGGCTGCACCTGCTCCGTGGATCACCAGTACTGCTACACCCCCGCCACCGGCATCACCGCGGTGGACCGCCAGATGGAGGCCGCCAATATGATGGGCTTCCGCTTCGTGGCGGCCCGGGGCACCAACACGCTGCCCCGCTGGCAGGGCAGCACTATCCCCGATGAGATGTGCGAGACCACGGCGGCCTATCTGGACGACTGCCAGCGCCTGCTGGCCCTCTACCACGACCCCGCACCCTTCTCCATGCGGCAGATCGTGCTGGCCCCATGCCAGCCCATCAACTGCACCGAGGACACCTTTACGGAGACCATCCGCCTGGCCCGCAGCGCCGGCGTCCACATGCACACCCACCTCTGCGAGGGGGAGAACAGCAGCATGGTACGCCGCTTCGGTGTCCGCTCTCTGGAGTGGTGCCGCCGCATCGGCTTCACCGGCAGCGACATCTGGCTGGCCCACGGGCGGGAGACTCTGCCGGAGGAGTACCCCCTGCTGGCGGAAAGCGGCATGGGCATCTCCCACTGCCCCGCCCCCACCATGCTGGGCGGCAGCGAGATACTGGACATCCCCGGCATGCGGAAGGCGGGCATTCCCCTGGGTCTGGGCGTGGACGGCTGCGCCACCAACGACGGCTCCAATATGCTGGACACCCTGCGTCTGGCGTACCTGATGCAGACGTTCCTCAGCAAGCAGCGGGGCGGCTGCCCCTCGCCCTACGACATGCTGAAGCTGGCCACCGCCGGCGGCGCCGACATGATCGGCCGTCCGGAGCTGGGCCGTCTGGCTGTCGGAAAGGCCGCGGACCTCTTTATGGTGGATGTCCGCCGTCTGGAGTACGCCGGTGCGCTCCACGACCCCGCCTCCATGCTGGCCAAGCTGGGCGTCACCGGTCCTGTCTGGCTCACCATGATCAATGGCCGCGTTGTCTATCAGAATGACCGCCTCACCGGCGTGGACGAGGAAAAGCTGCTGCGCGAGGGCGAGGATGTCTGCGACCGCGTGCTGCGGGACACCTGCGGCGCATTCGCCCCCTATCGCCGTCATCAGTAAGGAGGAACCACCGTGAACTATCTGGATTTTCAGCTGCTTCTCTACGTGCCCCAGGAGCGCTATGAAGCCTGCCGCGCCTTTTACGAGCAGGTATTTGCCGTTCAGCCGTTTTACGGCTGGGATGAGGGACCGGAAGACCGCGGCGTCAAGTACGATCTGGCCGGTGCAAAGCTGGTCCTGCTGACTCAGGAGGACCCCTTTCCCACCTACGGTGCCGTGCATTTCCAGCTGGAGGTGCCGTCGCTGGAGAACATCTTCCGCCGCGCCCGGGCCGCCGGCGCCGTGACGCAGGAGCCCTTTTTCCGCCCCTACGGCTGGCACATGTTCCGCATGAAGGACCCCGCCGGCAACCACATCAACATCTACACCGTGCCGCAGTCCACCCCCTGACTGCGCGCAGAAACCCCTCGGGACTCTTTGAGGTCCCGAGGGGTTTTACAATATATGTCAGACTTACAGCATCCCTGCCGCCTGCATGGCCTGGGTCAGGTCGGCAATGATGTCCTCGGCGTCCTCCAGACCGATGCTGAACCGGAAGAAGCCCTCCTGATAGACGGCGGGGTAGTGGGGCAGCTTGTCGCTGTTCCGGTCGTAGTAGACGATCAGGGTCTCAATATCGCCCAGCGACACGGCGTGAGTCACCAGCTTCAGCGCGTCCAGGAACTTCTCGTGCTGCTTCTCGTCGCCCTTCAGGTCGAAGGAGATCATACCGGAGTACTCCCCGTGCATCAGCTTCTCCGCCCGCTCATGCTGGGGATGGCTCTTCAGGCCGGGATACCACACGAAGCGGGTAGCGGGGCAGGACTCCAGAAACTCCGCCACCTTCATGGCCACGGCGCTGTGCTGCTTCATCCGCAGCGGCACGGTGGAAAGGCCGCGGGCGACCAGCCATGCGTTGAAGGGGCTGAGGATGCCGCCGTAGTTCACCATGGCCAGTTCCTTGATCTGGTCGATGAGCGCCGTGCGGCCCAGTACACAGCCGCCCAGCGAGTCACCGTGGCCGTTGATGTACTTGGTCATGCTGTGGATCTCCAGATCCGCGCCGTGGCTCAGGGGCCGGATGCAGATGGGGCCGGCAAAGGTAGCGTCCACGCTCAGCAGTGCGCCGGCCTTGTGTGCGATGTCCGCGATGGCGTCGATGTCGCTGATGCCGGTGGTGGGATTGCCCGGTGTCTCCACATGGATGAGCTTGGTGTTGGGACGGACAGCGGCGCGGACAGCCTCCGTGTCGGTGGTATCCAGCAGTGTCACCTCCACGCCGTACTTCTTGGGCAGATATTCCCGAAACAGCAGGTTCGTGGCGCTGTAACACACCTCGGAGACGATGGCGTGGTCGCCGGAGTTCAGCGTGGTGGTAAACACGGCGGCCAGCGCCGCCACGCCGCTGGCGAACACCGCGCCGTCCTCCGCGCCGGTCAGGGCGCACAGCTTGTCCTGCAGCACCATCTGGTTGGGATTGCGGTTGCGCTGATAAATGTTGCTGTGGATGCCGCTCCAGTCCACCGGCGTGCCGTCGGTGGGGATGCGGTAGTTGGAGGTCATATAGATAGGCTCGTTAATGGCGCCGAAGCAGTCGTCCTTCCGTCCGCCGCCGTGTACGGCGGTGGTGTTGATGTGCAGCTTTCCTTCCATGGTGATGCACTCCTCTCGATCATCATACGGCGGCGCCGTCCGCACCGCTCTTGTTGTCTGCATTGTAGCGCAGGAGGATAGTTTTGTAAAACGAATGGTTTCTATTATATTTATTAAAAAATATCATTGATTTTCCCGCGATCTATGGTACGATGAAGGAAAGGAGGGTGTTCACCATGGAGATACGCAACCTGAATACGTTCCTGCATGCGGCGTCGCTGCAAAATATCACCAGAGCCGCGGCGGAGCTGGGCTACTCCCAGTCGGCGGTCAGCGTCCAGATACGCCAGTTGGAGCAGGAATTGGGGATGCCGCTGTTTGACCGCATCGGCAAGAACGTATACCTCACGGATTTCGGCCGCTCTCTGGTGCCCTACGCCCGCAGCGCCGTGGCAGCCGTGGCGGCGGTGGAGAACTTCGGCAAATCCGACGCCGTGCTGGGCGGCGCCATCCGCGTCGGCATCACGGACTCCCTGTTCGAGCTGCTGATGAAGCCCCTGCTGCCCGCCTACCACGCCCGCTTCCCCAAGGTACGGGTGGAGCTGCTGGTGGATACCACGGTGAACCTCACCCAGCTCCTGCAGCAGGGCTCCATCGACGCCATGTGCGTCATCGACGACCCGCTGCCGCCCGCCCAGTGGCACATCCGGCAGCAGACGGAGGTGCCCATCGTGCTGGCGGCCAGCCCGTCCCACCCGCTGGTCAGACGCAGCGAAGTACCCCTGCGGGAGCTTTCCGGCAGCGAGCTGATCATGATGGAGCAGAACGCCCCCTACAACCGGCGCTTCGAGACCCTGCTGGCCCAGCATCAGGTGGAATGCGAGCCGTTTCTGCGCCTGCCCAGCGCCAGCGCCGCCCGGGATTTGCTGCTGGGCGGTTCGTATCTCTCCCTGCTGCCGTGGTACACCGTCCGCGCCGACGTGGAGGCCGGACGGCTGAAGCTGCTGTCCGTCACGGGCTGGGATATTACCCAGTCGGTGCAGATGGTGCTGCACCGCAGCAAGGTGCTGACGCCCCAGATCGAGGGCTTCCTGTCGGAGCTGAGCCGCGCGCTGGCGGACGCCCTGACGCAGCCTGCCCCGTGACCTGCCTGTAAAACCCCTCGGAACCTTAAAGAGTTCCGAGGGGTTTTGTGAAATTGAGGGTTTACGCAGCTTCGTCCTTGCTCTGGGCCGCTCCCGCGCCATTCTTCCGCCTGACCGCCAGCGCCGTGACTGCCAGCACCGTCAGCACCACCGCCGCAGTGATGCGCGGCACGTACAGGAAGGGCAGGGTGGCGGCAAACTTATCCCACAGCGCCTGATAGCTTTTGAAGTAGGAGGGGAAAACGGTGGCGGCAAACGCCTGCATGGGCGGCAGCGTCACGATCCAGCGGACGATCTCCACCGCCAGCGAGATCAGCCACAGGATGCCCGTGACCTGAAAATAGGGCCGGTTCAGCAGACAGCCCTGCCCGCTCCACCGCACCGCCGCGGCCCGCAGCAGGCCGTAGACCGCCGGCAGCAGCACCAGCAGCATATCCCACCGCAGCATATACGTCAGATAGTAGATGACGCTGTAACCATTTGCATAGTCCTCCGTCAGCGCCGTGGCCAGCCGCAGCGCCCACTGGAAATAGCACAGGACATACCACACCAGCCCCACGGCCCAGGGCAGCAGCAGCACCAGACGGCGGCGGATCTCCTCACCGCCGCACCGGCCCCAGCCGATCCAGATCGCGGCCGCGCCGCCTGCCGCCAGCAGCCACGACCACACGTAGCCCTGGAACACGATGGCCGCCAGCAGGAACAGCGCCGCGGCGGAGAAGCCGATGCGCCAGCGCAGCTCGCCCCGTCGGGCCAGATATTGCTCCACCCGCCCGCCGCCGCTGCCGGGCCGCACAGGCTCACCGGCCAGAATATCGTCGGCGGTGACGCCGTACAGCTCCGCCAGCGCGGGCAGCACGGTGATGTCCGGAAATCCGCCTCCGCTCTCCCATTTGCTGACGGTCTTGTTGGAAACGCCCAGACGGTCGGCGGCGTCCTGCTGGGTCATGCCCGCCGCCTTTCGAAGTGACGCCAGATAGGCGCCGGTCTTTGCAGTGTCCAAGTGGTCACGCTCCTTTCTGTGTGGTCACAGTATGCCGCACCGGCCCTGCGAACGTCTATCCCATCGCTGCGGAAAAGAGTCTGCGGAGCGTAGACATGGCCGTTTTTTGCTGGTCCGCGCACTCTGTTCGGGGTTGTTTCGCCTCCGCGTCCTCTCTGCGGATGGACACATTATACAATTTTCCACTCCGTTTCTCAACGCCGCGTTCTGTCCCGGAACGCCGGGTACCCCCAGAGCCTTCCGGCCCTGGGGGTACTCGTACACACACATGGAAGGTAGCTTATTTATACGCGGTACGTCCAGCCGAAGGGATCGTCCCGCTTGCCCCACTGGATACCCGTCAGCTCGTCGTACAGCTTCTGGGACAGCTCGCCGATGCGGCCGCCGTTGACCACATAGCCCTGCTCCTGATAGTACAGCTCGCCGATGGGGGAGACCACAGCGGCGGTGCCCACGCACCATGCCTCCTCCAGCGTACCGGCTTTGGCGGCGTCGAACAGCTCGTCCACGCTGAGCAGCCGCTCCTCCACCGGCATGCCCCAGCTCTTCAGCAGGGCGATGCAGGACCGGCGGGTAACGCCGTTGAGGATAGAGCCGGTGAGCATGGGCGTCACCACCTTACCGGCGATCTTGAACATGACGTTCATGCCGCCGCCCTCCTCGACGTACTTGCGCTCCACGCCGTCCAGCCACAGCACCTGGGAGAATCCCTTCTCGATGGCGCGGTCACCGGCGCGGTTGGCCGCGCCGTAGTTGCCGCCGCACTTGGCTTCGCCGGTGCCGCCGCGCACCGCGCGGACGTCCTCCGTCTCCACCATGATCTTCACCGGCTCCAGCCCGTTCTTAAAGTAGCTGCCCACGGGGGACAGGATCACCACGAACATGGCCTGATGCACACCGTGCAGCGCCAGATCCGGATCGGTAGAGAACAGGAACGGCCGGATATACAGGCTGGTGCCCGGGGCGGAGGGGACCCAGTCCTGATCCACCTCCACCAGCCTCCGGATAGCCTCCAGCGCATCGTCGGGGTCCAGCTGAGGCAGGCTCAGCCGGTCGCAGGACTTGTTGAGCCGCTCCACATTGTCCCACGGGCGGAACAGCTGCACGCCGCCGTCGGGACGGCGATAGGCTTTCATGCCCTCAAACACCTCTGTACCGTAGTGCAGCACGCTGGCGGCGGGGGAGAGGCTCAGCGGCCCGTAGGGTACGATTCGGGCATCGTGCCAGCCCGCCTGCTCCGTATAATCCATGACGAACATGTGGTCGGTGAACACCGAGCCGAAGCCCAGCGTGTCCGCCGGCGGCAGCGTCCCGGGATGGGTGGTTTTCGTTACAGTGATATTCATGCTTCTACCTCCTCAGATTTCCTTCAGATGCTCCATATTGCGGCGGATACCCTCGCAGCACTGGTGGAATGTGGCCTTTTCCTCCGGGGTCAGGGGCAGCTCCACCACCTGCTCCACGCCGTTGGCGCCGATGACGCAGGGCACACCGGCAAACAGGCCGCTCTCGCCATACTCGCCGCACAGCTCCATGCTGGCGGGCATGATGGCCTTCTCATCGTGGAGCACGATGTGAGCCATACGCGCAGCGGTGGTGGCGATGCCGTACTCGGTACACTGCTTGCCCATGTAAGTCACCCAGCCGCCGCCGATGGACTCCTTCTGCAGGGCGGCGCGGTCGAAGCGTCCCACCACGGCGGCCACGTCGGAGGCCAGCAGATTCATCATGCCCGTGTTGGAGGACTGCATAATGTAGGATACCACCAGAAGACTGCCCATCGTCACCAGCACCGGCATCACGTGGCTCACGGTCTTTTTGCAGATCTCGCCGTACTGTTTGAAGCCGGTTTTCAGCGTCATTGCGCCCAGAAAGCCGCAGATAAGGATGACCACGTCCACCCACACGATGTAGCCGAAGGTACACATGACGGCAAAGCCGTTGGGCACCAGGGCCGGCACGCCGTAACGCACGGCGGGCAGCAGCACCAGCATGTACGCGTAGGGGGACAGGGCGCGGAACGCACCGTACTTCTTCTCCTCGCGGTCGACGTGGTAGCGGTACTCCTCCGGTGTCTTGACGCCCACGGTCTTCACGTAGGCCACGCTCAGCAGGATGGACAGCACACCGGTGCCCATGGAGGTGACCTCCGCGCCCACGAAGTTGGACAGTACGAACATCACCGCGCCGGTGGTCACACCGGCAAAGGTCAGATAGGGCACGATGCCCTTGAAGCCTTTGCGGCCAAAGGTCATAGCCACCATAATAAAGGGGATGACCAGCACGCCGAACATGTGGATGCGTCCCACCATGGCGGAGTTCAGCGCCACGGTGCTCAGCCCCGCGTCAGTCAGGGCCGCGCCGCCGTTGATGGTGGTCAGGCCCGCGCCGCCCCAGGAGCACGGCGTGGCGTCGCCCAGCAGGGCCAGAGCGATGGACGTGATGGGGTCGAAGCCCAGCGCCACCAGGAACGGGGCCGCGATAGCCGCCGGTGCGCCTGCACCGGCCGCGCCCTCCAGAAAGACGGGCAGCATCATGCCGATGATGACCACCTGCACGCGGCGGTCGTCGCTGATGCGGGCGATGGTGCCCTTGACCTCGTCAATCGCGCCGGTGGCCCGCAGCAGGTTCAGGATCACGAAGGCGCCGAACACCATCAGCACGATCTTCAGTCCCTCCTTGATGCCCTTCCACAGCAGGGCGTCATACACAGCCACGTTCTCCTTGAACGTCGCGCCGGTCACGTTGAAGTATGTAAAGGCCAGCACCAGCGTCCAGATCAGTGCCACAGGGGCGACGCGCCTGGCGGACTGGCGAAACCCCAGAATACCCACCAACACAACAATGATCGGACTCAGTGCCATCACAAAATTCAGGAAACCCATGGTCGCTTTCTCACTTTCTATGCATAAATGTAACGATCAGCGGTCAGGTCACACACGGTCTGCCTGCCGATGGGGGCCGCGCCGCCCCTGCGCTGGCCGGACGCAGGAGGTCGCGTTTATCAAAAAAGAGGCTCCGCCGGACGGCGGAGCCTCTCGTCTCATCTGTCTGTCGTTGGCCTTTCAGAAAAGGCGGCAGATAGGGGAGCGATGCACCGCAGTCCGCTTACCGGTGATCAGGTCCAGCAGCAGAACAAAAATGCACGCCAGCAGAGCGGCGTCCAGAATAATGATCATGCAGTTGTTCATCGCAGCGCAGGCGAAAGCGGCACAGGTGTCCTGTGCAGATGCGGCGGTATTCATGGTCATGGCAGTCGTCATCGCCGCACACTTCCTTTCCCTTAACGTTGAAGGGAGCATAGCATAAATGCATGCGTCATGCAAGAGGAAAATTTATTATCGTGAGAAGGATCATTCAAATATACAGAAATTCCCCGTCCGTGCCCTGTATGGTTTGGTGAAATCTTCCGTCCGCAAAAAAGAGACGGGCGCACGCCCGTCTCTTTTTTCTTGCGTATCGGACTGCCTTACAGGATGTGGTACTCCTTCAGCAGCTTCTCCAGATCGGTGCCCTGGATCTTGCTGAGCGCCTTCTTCAGCGCGAGCTTTTCGATGAAGCTGAACTCCATGTCGGTGGGGGACTTGCCGTCCCGCAGCTTCACCGTAGCATCCAGCAGGTCACGGACATCGTACACGCTGCCCCAGACCTCGGGAACGCCGCGATCCACATTCAGCAGGGTGTATACGGCCTCCATGCCGGTGCGCATGGAATACTCGGTGGTGAAGATGGTGTCGCGGGGCGTCTCGGCAAACTGGCCCAGGAAGGCGAAGTTCACGCTGCCGTCGGGCACGACCTTGGGCCGGTCGCCGTAGGCGCGGGGCATGAAGAACGCGTCGATATACGGCATCATAACAGGCACGGTGTTGGCGCTGTTCTCGGCCAGATCCTCGATCTGCTCCTCGGGCACGCCCAGGTGGTACAGCCACTCCATGCAGATCTCCTTGCCGGTGCAGTCCCGCATGGGCTTCTTCACGAAGTCGCCGGGCTTGTCGGTAAACAGGGAATACACCCACACCAGGCAGTGATCCTTGGGCTGGTCACGGAACTGGGGCTGGCGGTTGATGGTCCAGCTCATCAGCCAGCTGGAGTCCTTGACGGTGACGATGCCGCCGGTGACTACCTTGCCGCTGAACGGGTCGCGCTTGCAGATGCCGGTGATATAGGGGATGATGCGCTGATCCAGAGTCTCCACGGTGGCGCTCATCCAGTTGGTCTGCTCAGGGTCGTAGCAGAACTTGTCGGGATGGCCGAAATCGGGGTCCTGCGCGGCGATCTTACGCCACATGTCCCAGCCGCCGCCCTCCTTGATCTCGGTGTTGTAGGGGGCGGGCTTGTCCTGGCTGCCCATGGAGGAGTTCTCCACGCAGCCGCCGTTGGTGATGAACACCAGATCGTTCTCCGTCAGGTCGATGCCGCCCTTTTCGCCGTTCTCGATGATGTCGATGCGCTTGGCCAGCTTGTGCTTGGGGTCGGAGCAATCGAACTCCACATTGGTCACCTGCACGCCGAAGTGGATCTTCACGCCGAAGCCCTCCAGATACTTCACCATGGGCAGTATCATGGACTCATACTGGTTGTACTTGGTAAAGCGCAGAGCCGTGAAGTCGGGCAGACCGCCGATGTGGTGGATATACCGCTGGATATACAGCTTCATCTCCAGGGCGCTGTGCCAGTTCTCGAAGGCGAACATGGTCCGCCAGTACAGCCAGAAGTTGGAGTTGAACACCTCATCGTCGAAGAAATCGGTGATCTTCTTGTCCTGCAGATCCTCATTGGGGGTGAAGAACAGCTTCATGATCTCCATGGCGCCCTTGTCGGAGATGTTGAACTTGCCATCGGTGTGGGCGTCCTGGCCGCGGTTCTCGGTGGCGCGGCACAGGGAGTAGTTGGGATCGGCCTTGTTCAGCCAATAGTACTCGTCCAGCACACTGACGCCCTCGGTCTCGATAGAGGGGATAGAGTGGAACAGATCCCACATGACCTCGAAATGGTTGTCCATCTCGCGGCCGCCGCGCATGACGTAGCCGATGTTCTCGAACCTCCAGCCGTCGCAGGCGCCGCCGGCGGTGGAGCCCTTTTCCAGAATGTGGACGTTCTCACCCTTCATCTGGCCGTCGCGCACCAGATAGCAGGCTGCGGTCAGGGCCGCCAGGCCGCTGCCCACGATATAGGCGGACTTGTTGTCCACGCCCTCGGGCTTTTTGGGACGGGCAAACGCTTCATAGTTACCACTGGAATAATACATAACGGATACCTCCTAAGCTCATGCTTTATGTTTTCCTTTGTTGGCCAAAGCATACCGCTCCCGCAAAATTTCCGCAAGCAACAGGAGGCGCCCTGTGATCAAAATTCGACCACAGGGCGCCTCAGTGTTTAATTTTTGGGCATTTCTCCGTCCGTGTCCAAAAGCTCTTATTCCGTGCTCTCGATGGTGCCGCCGCCCAGCACCTCGTCCCCGTTGTACAGCACCACGGCCTGCCCTGCGGTGACGGCCCGCTGGGGCTGATCAAACACCACCCGTATGGCGCGGCCCTCCAGCGGGTACACGGTGCAGGGCGCATCCACCTGCTGGCTGTATCGCGCCTTGGCGGTGCAGCGTACCGGTGCCTCCGGCGGCGCACCGGCGATCCAGTTGACACGCGAGGCTGTCAGGGTGTCGGTGAACAGGTCCTCGTTGTCCCCCAGCAGAATGCTGTTGTCCGCGGCGTTTTTCCGCACTACGTAGACGTGCTTTCCGGCGGAGACGCCCAATCCCTTCCGCTGGCCGCTGGTATAGCAGGGAAGGCCCCTGTGGCGGCCCAGCACATGGCCGTCCTTGTCCACAAAATCCCCGGGGATCAGGGGGGCGCCGTGCCGGCGCAGAAAGCGGACGTAGTCGCCATCGGGGATGAAACAGATATCCTGACTGTCGGACTTGTCCGCCACGGTCAGCCCCGCCTCCCGTGCCTCCTGCCGGATGGTATCCTTGTCGAACTCCCCCACCGGCAGCAGCAGGTGGGCCAGCTGGAACTGAGTGAGCTGATAGAGCACATAGCTCTGATCCTTCTTTCGGTCGCGGCCCCGCAGCAGACGCCAGCGGCCCGCCTCCTCGTCGTATGAGATGCGGGCGTAGTGGCCCGTGGCCAGATAGTCGTAACCCATCTCCAGGGCCCGATCCAGCAGCGCCCCGAATTTCAGCTCCCGATTGCAGTCGATACAGGGGTTGGGCGTCCGGCCCGCGCAGTACTCGTCTATGAATTTCTGCATGACACAGCTGGAAAAACGTTCCGTTTCATCCAGTAAATGGAATTCCATCCCCAGCCGCGCCGCCACGCGGCGGGCGTCCTCGGCGTTCCGGGCGGACAGGCGGTCCACCTCCGGGTCCCTGTAAAGACGGAGCATCGCGCCGCCGCAGACGTAGCCATGCTCCCGCAAAAGCGCGGCGGCGGTGGAGCTGTCCACCCCGCCGGACATGGCAATCAGTACGCGTTTGGAATTCTTCTTCATCATGAACTTCGCTCCTACGAAAAAAAGGGTATAAACAGGCAATATCTGTCAATGATAGTAATGCGGGAAAACGCCTCCCTCGCGGATCGCCGGAGAGGCCGGTATATGCGGATGTCAGCTCCGCCGCAGGAGTATGTCCCCATCAGGCGGGCAGATGCTCTCAGTCGTCGGAGTGCTTCTGCAGAAACGCCTGATAGGGCAGCGCATCCGCCAGCCCCACCAGCGCCGGCTGAAAGCCGCCCGCATAGTCGAACTGCACGTCCTCCACGGTGTCTTCCGCCATCTCGTCCGGCAGCGCCAGTGTCACAGACGTGCCCTGATCAGGCCGACTGTCCAGTACCATGCGGCCGCCGTGGCCCTCGGCGATGCGGCGGCACAGCGGCAGTCCCAGCCCCAGTCCGCAGGGCAGCGCCGCCAGCCGCTCCGGATGGAGGTAGCCGTCAAACACCGTCTCCATCCGCTCCACGGGGATGCCGCCGCCGGTGTCCGTCACCGTCAGCAGCACCTGCTTCCGTTCAAACCGCAGGGACACCGTGACGCGGCCGCCTGCCGGTGTGAACTTCAGCGCGTTGGACAGCAGATTCCACACCGCCTGCTCCAGCCGGTCCCGATGGATGGCAGCGGTGTGGTGCGCTGCGGCGCACTGGAACGTCAGGGTCGTGCCCCGCAGCAAAAACAAGGGCTCCGCCTGATGGCACAGGCCCGCCAGCCATTCTACCACGTCCGCATTTTCCTTGTAAAAAGGTTCGTCCGACAGCAGCATGGGCGCGTTTGACAGGTTGTTGGCCATCCGCAGCAGGGCATAATACCCCCGATTCAGCATGGCCGCGTCCCGATCCAGCGCGGCATCCCCGTCCCGCCGGTCGGGCGGAGCCAGACGGCTCACCGCCATGTGCATGCCACCCAGCGCCGTGCGCATCTGAGCCGCCACGTGGAGCAGCACCTCATTGAGCAGCTGTTCCCGCTGATGGGGGGCTGGCGATGGCGGTTGGATGTCCGGTGGTTGGATGTCCGGCGGCTGGATATCTGCCGGCAGCGGCTTCTGTTCCTCGTTCATGTGCCACTTCCTTTCCTGCGTCGTTGTGAGACCGGCATGCCTGCCGGCACGGTAGTCTCCTTCACGCGCCTGTGAAGGCGCGGCACTACACTACTATATAATGTGGCCCGATGGCCGCCGCCATACACGGCAGTTACCGGTTGGTTATCCACACTATACCAAACGGTAACTGCAAAAACAAGTTTTTTGTCCTTTTTTGCTGAATCGGAAAAAATTTTCAAAAAGGGGTTGCATTTCTGAAAATATCGCATATAATACAAACATACCATACATTTGATATATTCCATCAGAGAGGAAGTCTTATTTTATGAGCATTAAAGTCGGTATCAATGGCTTCGGCCGCATCGGCCGTATGGTCATGCGCTGCTGCATGAACCACCCCGAGATCGAGATCGTGGGTATCAATGATCTTTGCCCCGCTGATTATCTGGCCTATATGCTGAAATATGATACGATGCACGGCAAGTTCGAGGGCGAGATCGGCAGCGCCGAGAACGCCATCATTGTCAATGGCCGCTCCATCCCCGTGTTCGCAGAGCGTGACCCCGCCAACCTGCCCTGGGCCAAGGTGGGCGCCGAGTATGTCATCGAGTCCACCGGCCTGTTCCTGACCAAGGAGAAGGCCGCAGGCCACATCGCCGCCGGCGCCAAGCACGTGGTGATGTCCGCCCCCTCCAAGGACGACACCCCCATGTTCGTCATGGGCGTCAACCAGGACACCTACACCTCCGACATGCAGTTCGTCTCCAACGCCAGCTGCACCACCAACTGCCTGGCCCCCATCGCCAAGGTGCTGCACGATAACTTCGGTATCGCCGACGGTCTGATGACCACCGTACACTCCACCACCGCCACTCAGAAGACCGTGGACGGTGTGTCTCTGAAGGATTGGCGCGGCGGCCGCGCCGCCTCCGGCAACATCATCCCCAGCTCCACCGGCGCTGCCAAGGCCGTGGGCAAGGTCATCCCCAGCCTGAACGGCAAGCTGACCGGCATGTCCATGCGCGTACCTACCCTGGACGTGTCCGTGGTGGATCTGACTGTGAACCTGAGCAAGCCCGCTACCTACGACGAGATCTGCGCTGCCATGAAGAAGGCCAGCGAGAACGAGCTGAAGGGTATTCTGGACTACACTGACGAGGCTGTCGTGTCCTCCGACTTCCTGGGCAACACCCACACCTCCATTTTCGACGCCAAGGCCGGTATCGCCCTGACCGACACCTTCGTGAAGGTGGTCAGCTGGTACGACAATGAGATCGGCTACTCCGACAAGATCCTGTGCCTCATCGAGCACATGTACAGCGTCGATCACAAGTAAAACGCCAATATCCTTTCAAAAAGGTTTTCCTTCTTTTTTGTTCCGGAAACAGCGCCGTCCCACCGGGACGGCGCTGTTTCTATTCTTTTGGTGAAACTTACGGCGGCGATACCGGTGATTCTCCGCAAAAACGGGAATCCCACGATATTTATCAGAAATATGCCTATCTTTCCGCGGATTTGTATGGTACAATAGGTACAACTCAGAGGAGAGGGAAAGGAACCCCTTACAATGGAACAGAATCCGATCTTGAACGCCAAGCTGTCTATGGACAGCGATATTCCCCTGTATGCCCAGCTGGTGGGCATCATCAAACGCAATATCTCCACCGGTGCGCTGGCCGTGGGCGATCTGCTGCCCAGCGAGGCGGAGCTGTGCCGCTGGATGAACATCAGCCGCAACACCGTGCGGCAGGCCATCGGCGAGCTGGAGGACGAGGGACTGGTGGTCCGCAAGCGCGGCCGCGGCACCTTCGTGGCCGACCCCGCCACCAACCGCCGGGGCGTGCGGTACTCCTTCACCACCGAGGTGTCCTCGCTGGGTAAGGTGCCGTCCTCTACGCTGATCGACTTCGACGTGATCGTGCCCAATCAGGCCGTGTGCGAGAAGATGGAGCTGCGGGAGGGCACGCCGGCGTACTGTTTCACCCGTGTGCGCAACGTGGACGGCGAGCCGCTGATCCTGGAGACCAGCTACTATCCCCAGTACATTTATCCCCATCTGACACGGGACATGCTGCAGACCCACAGCTTTTACAGCCTCCTGTACCATGTGGGTATCGTGCCCTTCGCCGCCGACGAGAGCTATGAGGCGGTGGTGCTGGACGCGGAGAAGGCCAAGCTGCTTGGCGTGAACGCGGGAAACTGCGCCTTCTATCACCAGCGGCTCACCCGTACCGAGGACGGGCGCATCTACGAGTACACCAGGAGCTTTATCCGCGGTGACCGCGTGCGGCTGGACGTACATATGCAGAAGAGCGGCATGAACTTCGTGCGTACCATCGATTGAACGACATAAAAAGGAAGCCGTCCCGCGGGACGGCTTCCTTTTTATGTGCTCTGTTACAGCGCGGCGGCGCCGATGATGCCCGCCTCGTTGCCCAGTTGGGCCGACTGGATCACCGGCTGGGGACGCTCCGTACCGCCGAAGCAGTTG
>ULTJ01022306.1_pt1 | contig 28128 bp, 15 predicted proteins | sample 1957491 | NCBI WGS metagenome assembly ULTJ01 (sample SAMEA4835731, study PRJEB28245) | human gut metagenome | biome: gut microbiome; material: fecal sample | place: Denmark | collected 2008 | reverse complement strand
GAGCCGCAAGATGCCGTCAACTGGCAGAAAGTGCGACGTATCGTTGTTGCCGCAGATGCTTATATAAAGCATTACAGCATTGATGCCCCCGTCCGTTTTGACATTGTTACCGCCATTGGCGAGAAAGGGAATTTTGAGATAGAACATATCAAGGAAGCCTTTTATCCGCCCATGTTTTGAGAGTTGAAAGTCAGAGAAAGTTTAATTGTAGATTGTAAATAATTAAATCGTAAATACCGCCATGGATATAGAAACCGCCCGTGAATATTGCCTCAGCAAGAAAGCTACTACTGAAGACACTCCTTTTGGTGAAGATTTTCTCGTCATCAGAGTGATGGGGAAAATGTACTTATGCATTAATCTCAATACCCCGGACCGCATCACAATGAAATGCGACCCTGAATATGCCATGGAGTTACGCGAACACTATAACGCCATTGAGGGAGCCTGGCATTTCAATAAGAAATATTGGAATCAGGTGTTTCTGGATAGTGACGCGGATGACAAGCTGATAAAACACCTGATAGACCATTCTTACGAAGAAGTATTGAAGAAGTTTACCAAAAAGATGCGTACCGAATATGATGCCCTCCCTTGACGCTTTCACTTATCCGTTAATCAGTTTGCAGGAAACTGACTCCACAAACCGATACCTCAGCCACATCTGCAACGAACAACCGGAAACCGTTGCCGAGTTTACCACTGTTACCGCCGAGTTTCAAACAGCCGGCAAGGGACAACGTGGAAACAGTTGGGAAGCATCCGAAGGGAAAAACCTCCTGTTCAGCTTCGTGCTTTATCCCGTTTTTTTGGAAGCGCGCCGACAGTTCATCCTTTCACAAATCGTTTCCCTCTCCATTAAAGAGGAACTAGACCAATGGGTTAGTGATATTTCCATCAAATGGCCTAACGATATCTATTGGAAAGATAAGAAAATTTGTGGCATACTGATAGAGAATGACTTATCCGGTCATTTCATCGGCAGAAGCATTTCAGGTATCGGAATAAATATCAATCAGGAGGAATTTCACAGTGATGCTCCCAATCCGGTATCCTTGAAACAAATCACCGGACAAGAGTACGACCGGCAAGTTATATTGGACGGTGTCATGAGCCGTATAAAAAAATACTATGCCCTATTGCAAACGGATGAAGCTGCTGCATCAACCTTGATTTCCACCAACTACGGACTCCATCTTTTCCGCCGGGAAGGCATTCATCATTACGAAGATTCAGACGGTCAGTTCCGTGCATTTCTGGAATGCGTGGAACCGGACGGACGACTCGTTCTGAAAGACGAAACAGGATGTATCCGGAAATACCTGTTCAAAGAAGTAAGATATATAGGAAACTTTCCTTCTTAAAAATGTATTCCTTAATAGTTGTTCATCTCCTTTTCCACTTTCTTTATCTTATCCAATGTCTTCCCCGCCTCCGTGGACGGAAAGAGTTGAAGTACTTTCTGCAAATAGGATTTTGCTCTGACATATCCCGTAGAAAACACATCTGAAAGACCGTTACGATAACGGGCATATTGCATTCGCGTAGGAGAGGCTATTTTCTTGTAATCTTCTTCAATCTTCTTTTTGGCACGCTCTGCCTGAAGATAATAGTAATTGCCAAGGAATATATTGGCCTGGAGATTGTCGGCATTAAGCATCAACGCCTTTTCATAAAGACTTACGGCATCTTTCTCCTTGCCACGCATCATCAGCATTTCGGCACATGGCACAAGTACAGACACATCTTCGGGAGAATATTGAAGAAGTTCTTTATAGAAAAGATAAGCTTTATCATAGTCACGCTTTTCTTTATAATATACGGCCATTTCCTTTGCCAAGCGCGGAGCTATCGGAGAACTCTTGTCAACGCGCGTCCAATAGTACATTTCCGTTTGGTCTGCACCGGCATTCACTGCTTGACGAAACAGGCTTACCGCATAATCATCTTTATCAACAGAAAGCGCATCGGACACTTTCTGCAACAAGACTTCCGCCGACTGCGCCAAAAGTGACAGGGGGCATGCCAAGAACAAGGTAACAAACAAAGCTAAGGTTTTCATTATTAAAGTATATAAATAGTTTACAGTCTAATACAGTCTCATAGAAATACACCTACAAATGTACGAACTTCGCTTGCAACGGTCAATAGATGAAAGTAGAAATATAGTTAATCTTTAGGCATGCAATATTTAACTTTATAAACATGCATCCGAACCGAATTTTGAAGGAAGAACACCGAACTGCTCAGTGAAATGTTTTCTAAAGGTATTCAAATCATTAAAGCCTACCATTTCGGATATTTCCAACACTGAATATTTATTCTCCATGATGAGTGCAGCAGCTTTACTCATCCGCACACTACGAATGAATTTTATAATAGAGAGTTCACTCCTTTCTTTCACTTTACGATACAATGTGGGCTGTGACATATTCAGTTGTTCGGCAAGCATCTGCACGTTAAATAATTCATTACTTAAATTCGCTTCTATAATATTAATCACTTTCTGCATAAAATCATCCTCTCCAGCATCTTGTGCCGTTTGTTTCAGCATCAACGACTTCGTATAGATTCGCTTCAATGATTCTCTGTGTAAAATTAAGTTTTTAACTTTGGCTTTCAGTATTTCCGGATTAAAAGGTTTCATCATGTAATCGTCTACCCCAATCTGTGTTCCTCTTATTATATCCGTATCTTCTGCTTTGGCAGTCAACATGAGGATAGGAATATGGGCGGTCTCAGCCTGCTCGTGTATTTCCTTACAACAGGTAAAACCATCTTTCACTGGCATCATCACGTCTGAGATTATCAAATCCGGCAAGGAATGGGTGGCCACCTCTATACCTTTCTCCCCATCTTCTGCTTCCAAAATATTATATTTTCCATTAAACAGACTTGCCACATATTTTCGGACATCCTGATTATCTTCTATTATTAGTAAAGTATACTTATATTTAGGCAACGTGTTTTCTCCTACTTTGCTTTTTTCATCATCACTTTCACCTTCAACCGTAATAATATCAGAAGTCTGACAGATACTCACCTTTTCATCATCATCAGCAAAATGAGCATTGCCTTTGGGAAAATCCAATATAAATGTACAACCTTCGCCAGCGGCACTTTGCAGGCTAACGGTACCGTGATGCAAATCCATAGTATTCTTCACAATACGTAAACCTATACCCATTTTGGTAGAAACAGAAGGAGTTGCATTACCGGTGACAAAAGATTCAAATACCCTATTCTGTAAGTCAAAAGGAATTCCTACACCGGTATCCGATACAACAATTCTACAATATTCTTTAGCATCTATTACATGCCCAGATACTTTAATAGTTATTTTACCACCATCCGCAGTATACTTGAAGGCGTTTGAAAACAAATTGCGCACCGCAGAAGTTACTTTCTCCAAATCTACCCACAAAAGCATACATTCTTCAGGAAGATCTACTACAAAATTTATATCTCTCGATATAGCCAATTGTCGAAAAGATTCCGATACATCCTTTAAAGGCACTATAATGTTCGTTTCTGAAACATTCAGTTTCATCATTCCCGCCTCAATCTTCTGTACACTTAGTAAATCATCCACCAGCCGATGGAGAGAAGTGCCATTCTCATACATCAGTTTCAAGGTACTATAATCGGAATCTTCTTTAGTTTTTCGATATAACAGTTCTTGGAGTGGAGAAAGTACCAATGTCAATGGAGTCCGCAACTCATGAGCTACATAGGTAAAGAAATTCTCACGTTCTACCCTAATTTGCTTTTCTTTAGTGCGCTCCATATTTGACACAAACAGCTCATGTTTCAACAGTAATTCCCTTTTTACACGTCGTTGTTCCCTCCGGATGCGATATATCACATACCAAGACAATAACATTATGAGTAGGAATATGCACAAACGAAACCAAACCGTTTGGTGCCAATGAGGAAGTATACGTATCGACAACGAATTTACAACACTATCCGTCCCGTCAGGATATATACTTTTCACTTCAAACACATATTCTCCTGTCGGCAAATTAGTGTAAGAAGCTTTATCTCCCCCGCTACACACAATCCACTCCTGTTGATAAGGTAGTAAACGATAATTATATTTCTGCAATTCTTCCGAATATAACAAGTTACTGAAAGAAAGAGAAAAATCACGATTGACATGTTTCAACACAATCCGGTTTGTATAAGGGAGCCCTCTTTCCAAGATAACTTGTCCATTCATTTTCTCTCCAATCACCACACGTTTGTTATTCACTTCCAAATCAAGTAATAAATTCTTCTCTATGGGTGATATTTTTATTACGGTATCCGGATTGAAATATGTTAAAGCATAATTATTACCGAAAAACAACAAGTTTCCTATCTGAGCAACCGAACGATTACTACCCGAAATATAATAATTATAAAATAAATTCTGATGGCGACTATAGCGGGAAATACCCGAGTTCGTACCTAACCAGATATGCCCCTTAATGTCTTCTGTAATACAAGTAATGAAGTTACTAGACAAGCCGGCACGTGTTGTATAAAAGTGTTGAATTGTATCCGCATCCTGTTTTAGAATACCCAATCCTTCTATATACCCAATATAAAGATACCCGTCAGCAGAAGAATGCAAGGCACGGACATAGCTAGCATTGAGACCTGCCAGTTGTTCATATCCCCCTTTTATCTCAACCTGATTATCACGAGTATAATACATCTTGAATAATCCGTTAGGAGTCCCTAACCAAAGCACTCCATTCTTATCTTCTGTAATTGTGCGTATGGAATACTTAAAATCATATTTCGTAGAAACTGGAGAAAAACGTTTGGTTTGGCGATTAAACAACAATAATCCATTTCTGGTTGCTACCCAAAAACGATGCTTACTATCTATAAATAACTTCCAAACATAGGTACTCAACTTCAATTTATCGTTCCTTTTATATTTTTGGGGCAAATCGTAAACAGTAGACATGCCGGATGAAACTTGATAGTAGGTTATGGAGGCATCGGAATTGCCAAACCACAAATTTCCATCCTCATCTTTCATAATGCAAAGTACAGTCTTCTTAACATTGGCAGCAGGAATATTTACTTCTGAGAAACTCAAAACTTCCGATACATCTAACGATACATCACTCCGCAATACTCCATCATGGAATGTAGCCAGCCAGACGTATCCTTTATCATCTGAAAGTATATCACAAATTTCATTACTCTTCTTCTGCATGAACCTGTGATAGAATTGTTCCCTCACATCTTCCACAATAACTCCTCCACCATGCGTACCTAAATAAAGTAATCCTTTAGAATCATAGTATGCAGAAAGCATACGCGATTCCCAATTATACAACAAATAATCAATCTGATTATTGACTTCTGTTTTCACCCGGTTTGTTTTTTTATCAATAGAAAATATCGTATAACCATTCCATGTTGCTGCCAGATATTTATCATTAGTACGCACCAGTGCATATACATCATTATGTGACAACATATCCCCACTACCGGAGCCATTTTTAAAATAGTCTAATTGATAATCCGGCAAATGACAACGTAATACACCTCCCCCAACAGTTGAAATCCACAAATAATTATCATCGCATAACAAGGAAGACACCAAAAACAAATCCTTTCCCCCTTCATATAACGGTATAACCGAATCTATTTTCTTTGTCTGCAAATTAAAAACAAGCAATTTACCGTCTTCAGTCGTCAAAAAGAGTTTCTTCTTATCTGATGACTCACAAATATTATTTATTATTTCTCCTTCATCAGTCAATATATACTCTTGCAATACCTTCAATGAAAAAGAGTTTTCTCCATTATCCATCATTCCATTTGTTCGGAGGATACGTTTGAGCAAATGCAGTTTATTCTTAGAAATAGACCAATAAACCGAATCATTCAAAAGTACCAAACCCTTGGTATAATAAAACTTCTTATCATCCAATTTATCAGTAGGTACAAAACACTCCCTATAACGATCGAAGCAATGTAGATTACTCTTCGTTATGAAAAGTAGTAATCCGTCCGACGTATCATACATTTGTTCCACAGTCATATTGAATTTATCGGAGGCAAAACTGCATATACTTCTCCCATCATACCGGCTCAAACCATCTCCTGTTCCAAACCAAATAAATCCATCCTTATCTTTAAAAATAGAATATACAGAATTGCCAGCCAGACCATTTTGCATATTCATTCTTTTAAAGCCTTTTTCCAAAGATGCATAAAGTGCAAGAAACGGAAAAGACAAAAAGAGTATTAATATAAAAAGTTTTTTGCATTTAGCCATAATACGAATTTATCTTTTGAAACTGTGCAAAGAAACGAAAATAAACCTCAAATAACAACAATACCCCCTTTTAATCGATAAATGAATGAAACACTAAACATAAATGACTAAAACACCAAACGTGGCGCTTGAATCTCCGTTGTATTTTTGCAACGGAGATTTGAAACATTTTTTATGTTAACCTACTATTTAATAGATATTATGAAGTTACATACCAGAAACACCTTTTTATTATTGCCTATAATTACTTATTTACCTGTTCAGGCACAAGAGGAAGCGACACCAAACCTCGTATTTATAATGGCCGACCAATGGAGGGGAGACGCTTTAGGATGTATCGGTAAAGAGCCGGTACAAACTCCTCATTTAGATAAATTAGCTTCCGAAGGAGTACTTTTTACAAACTCTATCAGTTGTTACCCCGTTTCTTCCCCCGCACGGGGAATATTAATGACAGGCATGTATCCCATGCATAATAAAGTAATAGGCAATTGCAACTCGGAAACAGCTCCATACGGAGTTGAACTTCCGACTACCGCCCGCTGCTGGAGCGACGTTTTAAAAGATAATAATTATCGCACTGGTTATGTCGGGAAATGGCATCTCGACTCCCCATATAAACCCTACGTAGACACCTATAACAACCGGGGAGAAGTAGCCTGGAATGAATGGTGCTCACCTGAACGCCGACATGGTTTTGACTACTGGATAGCATACGGAACTTACGACAATCATCTTCACCCCATGTATTGGGAAACAACCGCTCCACGCGATAGTTTTTTCTATGTCAATAAATGGGGACCAGAATATGAAGTAGACCGTGCTATTGAATTTCTATCTAAACAGAAGAAGGGCGATTCTCCCTTTGCATTGGTTGTTTCAATGAATCCACCACATACCGGATATGACCTAGTACCGGATAAATATAAAGCTATCTATAAAGATATGGATACGGAGTCTTTGTGTAAAAATCGTCCCGACTTACCGGCAAAAGGCACAGAAATGGGAGATTATTTTCGAGACAATATTCGTGATTATTATGCATGCATGACCGGCGTAGACGAGAATGTCGGACGATTAATTAACGAACTGAAGCGCCTGCAATTATTTGAAAACACCATCGTAGTATTTACATCTGACCACGGGATATGCATGGGAGCACACAATTTGGCAGGAAAAGATATCTATTATGAAGAATCCATGCGGGTTCCAATGATTATTACTTGGCCACAAAGATTAAAACCTCGTGTTGACAACCATACCATGATAGCCTTCGGTGATATGTATCCCACTTTATTGTCAATGATGGGATTCTCCAAAAATATCCCCCAGGAAGTGCAAACCTTTGATTTGTCCGCTTCAATCTTATCGGGAAAAGATAACAAAAAGGTCATACAACCTTATTATTATGTCCAACCAGACAATCCAGCTACAGGCTATCGGGGTCTACGCACCTCACAATATACTTTCGCTATACATGCAACAAATGGAAAAGTCGATGAGACCGTACTTTTCGACCGGAATAAAGACCCTTATGAGATGAAAAATATTGCATCCGAACAACCCAAGTTAATTCGCTCAATGAGAAAACAACTGAAGAAATGGTTGGAGCAAACAAGCGATCCCTACGCAGCTTATCTCACTAATGAATAAAGGGATATTAAAAGAAACCAATATGAACAGTTTTCAATACATTTTATAAATATAACCCAACATGAAAAACGAAAAGTTTTTATTCTCTTTTGTGGTTATCCCCCTGCTTTACACACCTGTACAAGAGGCAAATGCCTCTTGTACAGACAAACGTTCCAATATCATTCTTTTTATGGTGGATGATATGGGATGGCAGGACACTTCGTTGCCTTTTTGGAAAGAAAAGACACATTATAACGATGTCTATGAGACTCCTAATATGGAGCGTCTCGCCAGTCAAGGCATGATGTTCACACAAGCGTATGCAAGCAGCATCAGTTCTCCCAGTCGATGTAGCTTGATAACAGGAAGTAATGCGGCACGCCATCGCGTTACGAACTGGACGCTTAAAAAAGACACACCGACTGACCGGAAAAGTGATGTACTTCAACTTCCTGAATGGAATTACAATGGTATATGCCAAGTAAAAGGTATCAACCACACCTTCCAGGCTACATCCTTTGTACAGTTACTCAAAAACAACGGTTACCATACCATACACTGTGGAAAAGCACATTTCGGAGCAATAGATACTCCGGGAGAAAACCCTCATCATATAGGTTTTGAAGTAAACATTGCCGGACATGCAGCAGGAGGTCTAGCCAGTTATCTCGGAGAAGAGAATTATGGTCATACCACCGATGGTACCCCTGTTTCCCCCATGGCAGTTCCAGGCCTCGAGAAGTATTGGGGAAGTGACACTTTCGTTACCGAAGCCCTTACCGAAGAAGCCATCAAAGCATTGGACAAAGCCCGAAAATTAGAGCAACCTTTCTTCCTGTATATGGCTCATTACGCCATCCATGTCCCCATCGATAAAGATATGCGTTTTTACCAAAAGTATATAAGAAAGGGTATGTCCCCAAAGGAGGCAGCATATGCCACCCTAATTGAAGGAATGGATAAGAGCCTAGGAGATTTAATGAAATGGCTGGATAAAAATAATGAAACTGAAAATACCATTCTCATTTTTATGAGCGACAATGGCGGATTATCCAGCGAGGCCGAATGGAGGGACGGGCAGTTACACACACAGAACTACCCGTTAAACAGTGGAAAGGGTTCCGCTTATGAAGGTGGAATCAGGGAACCGATGATTGTTCGATGGCCAGGAGTTGTGAAGGCAGGTAGCAAATGTGATGAGTATCTGATTATAGAAGATTTCTTCCCTACTATATTAGAAATGGCCGACATCAAAAAATATCAGACAGTACAACCTGTAGACGGTATCAGTTTTGTACCGATGCTTCTCCAAAATGGTAATCCTTCTAAAGGCCGTAAATTGTACTGGAATTTCCCAAACAGATGGGGTAATGACGGCCCAGGTATTGGACCTACTTGCAGCATTCGCCACGGCGCATGGAAACTGATTTACTATTACGAAACAGGTCAAAAAGAGTTATTCAACATACCTGAAGATATCGGTGAAAAGAACAACCTTGCATCACAATATCCCGAAATCACCAGACATCTGTCAAAAGAACTGGGAAAATATTTACGTAAAGTTGGAGGACAACGACCATCCTTTAAAAGTACTGGGATAGCTTGTCCTTGGCCTGACGAAATTAAATAAGACCTTTTTACTAATAACTATATTAATCACACAAAATCCAATTACATGAAAAGAAAAAGTAAAATTAGAAATGGATGGCTTCATTTCTTTGTATTGTCTTTTATTCTTATTCTTTGTAATCCAATGTCGGCAATCGCACAGAACGGCATAAAAATTACAGGAAAAGTAATAGATAATACTCAAATGGAAGTCATTGGTGCAAATGTAATGGTTAAAGGCACTTCTACCGGTGTCATAACCGACATTAATGGCGACTATTCAATTGTAATTCCCAATGAAAAAGCTGTATTGGTATTTTCCTTTATCGGATACCAAAAACAAGAAGTTCCTGTTGGTAAAAACAAAGTTATTAACGTTACTCTGAAAGATGATTCGCAAGCATTGGAAGAGGTTGTTGTAGTTGCCTACGGAACTCAATCCAAAGCAACCCTGACCGGCGCTTTATCATCCATTGATACCAAAGAGTTAATCAAAGCTCCGGTAGCGAGTATCAGTAATGTTTTAGCAGGTGCATTACCGGGTGTATCTACCGTACAGACCAGTGGTCAGCCGGGTGATGACGCAGCCTCAATTTTTGTACGTGGTAGCGGTTCTTTAACGGGCAGCGCCTCTTCTCCACTCATCTTGGTGGATGGTGTCGAGCGTGAATTTTCACAAATAGACCCCAATGAGATTGAAAGTCTATCCATTCTGAAAGATGCTTCCGCAACAGCCGTATTCGGTGTTCGTGGCGCAAATGGTGTTGTATTGGTAACCACCCGTCGAGGAAAATCCGGTAAACCTTCCATCAATGTAAGTACCATTACCGGTGTACAACAACCCATGTCTTATGTTGAACAAACCGGAAGTTACGAATTTGCCCGTTTCTGGAATATGAAACAACAAAACGACCAAGTCACCGACAAAGCCATGTATTTCACCCGCGAAGCAATGGAGGCATATCGCACGGGAGCCGATCCGATTATGTACCCCAATATCAAATGGGGAGATTACATGTATAATGACCTTTTTGTACAGTCCAAGAACAACATCAACATATCCGGTGGTAACGATGCCGTAAAATACTTCGTATCTTTAAGTTACCTATATCAGAACGGAATTTTGAAACAGTTCGACGCTCTGCCTTATGACAATAACTTCAAATACAACCGTTATAACTATCGCGCCAATCTGGATTTCAAGTTGTCAAAGACTACCACTATGAAAGTGGGCATCGGTGGAAATATAGGTCAGAAGCAAGAACCGAGAGCAATGAGTGACAATCCATGGGTATACACCCAGATATGGGCTCTTCCTTTCTCGGGAGCAGGCATCGTCAATGGAGTACGTACTAATATCCCGGGAGCATTGACCCCGGTAGGAGTGGCTCGCGATGGTTTGAGTATCTACTGGGGACAAGGTTACAACCAAGAGTATAAAACAACTTTGAACACTGACGTAGAAATTACGCAAAATCTCGATATCCTCACTAAAGGACTATCTTTTTCAGTAAAAGCATCTTATGATAATCTGTTCAAGCTGAATAAAATCCGTTCCGGCGGCATGGTTGAATCACAGACTGCATACTACAAATCGTTCATGGATGATTCTACCAAACCACAGACCGACCCTGATTATGACAAAACCATCGTCTACGTACCCAATGGAAGTATCACACCACTAAAATATGGCGAAAATTATGACAGGGATCGCAATTGGTACATTGAAGGAAGAATCAATTATGACCGTACATTCAAGAATATACACAAAGTCAGCGCATTGTTCCTCTATAACCAATCCCGAAATTACTATCCGAAGAAGAGCGATGGCTCTAATGCCGCTTACCAATATATGCCTCGCGGTTATGTAGGTTTTGTAGGGCGTGTCACTTATGGATACAAATCCAAATATCTGGTTGATGTGAACGCCGGATATAATGGTTCGGAAAACTTCGCTCCGGGTAAGAACAGATATGGTCTATTCCCGTCAGCTTCCGTCGGATGGGTTATGTCAGAAGAAGCTTTCATGAAGAAACAATCTTTGATTGATTATCTGAAATGGAGAGTGTCTTGGGGACGCGTAGGTAGTGATGCGGGATCAAGTACCCGATTCATGTATATGCCGGGAGTATGGACTCAGAGCGAAAGTTATAGCTTCGGAGTCAATAACCCTACCGGCAGTCAGGCATACGTACTAGGAACTCCCGGAAACACAGATGTTACATGGGAAACGGCAGACAAACAGAATTATGGTATCGATTTGAAAATGTTAGGAAACAAGTTATCGTTCAATTTTGACTACTTTATTGAGAAACGAACAGGTATACTTATTTCACCCAATTCAACACCATCCATCATTGCAACCGGACTTCCTAACCTGAACATCGGTAAAGTAAACAATCATGGATATGAAATCGCATTAGGTTGGGATCAGACTTTAGGCAAAGGGTTCCGTTATTATGCCAATGCCAATATGTCTTTCGCCCGTAACAAAATCATATATATGGACGAAGTACCCAATAAATACAGCTATATGGACCAAACGGGAGGCTCTACCGAACGTTCAAGAAGCGTATACCAATTTGTCAGATTATATCAATACAGCGACTTCACCAAAAATAGTGATGGCGAACTGGTTCTTAATCCTTCACTGCCCCAGCCTACAGTAAAAGTTTATCCCGGTGACGCGATGTATGCAGATTTAAACGGAAATAATGTTGTTGATGGCGACGACCGCATGACTACCGGTTATTCAGAACATCCGGAATATACATTCGGCTTGAATGCCGGAATCAATTACAAAGGTTTCAACTTCAGCATGCAGTGGAGCGGTGCTACCAATGTAAACAAAATGCTTCAGATAGAATATCGCATTCCTTTTACAAATGCAGGTAAACGCGGCTTATTAGAGTATTTCTACAAAGATGGCTGGACTGAAGAGAACCAATTAAGTGCCAAGTATCCCCGTGCCGCAGAAACTTCTGAAACATGGAACTCAGAGAACTCTACACTTTGGCTCAGAGACGCTTCTTATATCCGACTGAAAACATTGACCGTAGGATATACATTTACCAACAAGCGCTTCCTGAAAGCGATTGGTGCTAAAAGCCTCGGGCTCTCACTCAACGGATATAATCTGCTGACTTTCTCACCATTGGACATTCTCGATCCGGAAAGTTTGGGAAATAATGTGGGTGCCTATCCATTGGTAAAAGTTTACAGTATAGGAGTCAATCTTAATTTCTAAATACACTAAAGCAATGAAGAATATAATAAAATTACTAACATTATGCCTGGTCTGCAGCATATACTCTTGCTCTGATTTGAAATTCGGAGATGAGTTTTTGGGAAGTCAACCCGAGAGTTCAGGTGCAGTACTGGATACTATGTTCAGTTCCAAGACTAATGCAGACAAAGTTTTGACAACTGCATATACTTATCTGCCTTATGGAATACCTACAGGAGGAGCTCCCAACAATAAATTAGGGGTAAATTTACTGGAAGCCATTACCGATTTGTATCAGAGCTTCAGAAATAACATGAATGACGGTCCGGTAAACCTATATTACAACGGTTTGCTTAGTGCCAACAATTCAGTGCCCTATTCCGAAGCGTACCGATTCGGTTCAGAGTCGCAATACCATGCAATCCGTTACGCTTGGTTCTATATAGAAAATGTGTCTAAAGTACCTGATATGACTGAGGCAGAACGGAACGAGCGCATAGCTGAAGCCAAAATGATTATTGCATTAAGTTATGCAGAAATACTACGCTACGTAGGCGGAGTTTGCTGGATTGACCATGCGATAGATGCGAATGAAACCATGCAATTCCCACGTATTACTTTTGCCGAGACCGTAGACAAAATAATCGGTCTGCTGGACGAAGCCATTCCATACTTAAAATGGAAGCAGACCGATACGGATGACGGTCGTATGACCAAAGCAGGAGCAATGGGCTTAAAACTAAGAGTGTTACTATTCGCAGCCAGCCCAACATTCAATTCCGACACCAAATGGCATAGTTCAGCCGATGAATATACCTGTTATGGAAATTATGACAAACAGCGTTGGCAGAAAGCATTGAAAGCCGGTCAGGAATTCTTTACCGAGTTAGAGAAAGAAGGAATATACACCCTGACGCAGCCCACAGAGAACACAGCCCAAGCACGTCGTCTTGCCTATCGTTCAGGTTACTATGACAGAGGGGGAACAGAAGTTTTGATTTCCGTACGCCGTGGCTATGGAGCGAATGTTCATAGTAATTTATTCGACCAGCGGTACTATTCCGGTCCAACATTAAACTATGTGAATATGTTCCCATGGGCAGACGGGAGTGATTTCCCCGAAGACTTTAACTGGGAAGAACCATCCAAACAGCCGTTCTTTGAAAATGGGGAACCTACCCGCGACCCGCGTCTTTATGAAAATGTAGCAGTTCCAGGCGACCATTATTTTAATGACACCCAGGCACCGGTTTATACCAATCACCAAGAATACCGCCCCGAAGGCAGTGGTTTTCTGATGATGAAGTTTATTCTGCAAGCAGCCAGTGACCGCGAGAACCGACCTACACAATGGCCTTACCTGCGCCTACCAGAAGTATTGTTAAGCTATGCAGAAGCCATTAATGAATACGAAGGTCCTACCAATGCAATTGCCTATGTCAATCAAGTACGCAATCGCGTAGGCCTATCCGATCTTCCTTCAAACATAAGCCAGGCGGCACTACGTGAAGCAATTTTGCGTGAGCGGGCATTGGAATTCGGTTTTGAAGAAGTTCGCTGGTTCGACCTGATACGCTGGGGACGTAAAGACGATTTCCAAAAAACGCTATACGGTTTGTATTCCAAAGGAAATACGGTTAACAATCCAACCTCTTTCACCTTCGCAACTTATGAGTTGGCTCCACGCTATTGGGTGAATTCTTGGGATAGCAAATGGTATCTGGCCCCTATTCCTCAGACCGAAATTAACAAGGGATACGGAATGACCCAAAACCCCGGATGGTAAATTCATATAATAATCAAGTTAAACAAATCTTATGAAGAAATATATAATCATAGCATTAATCGGTGGTTTCGCAACTCCTGTATTCGCTCAAGGACAGGAGAGAGACAGTCTGCCGGATACTATGCAACCCGGCTACCAAATTGAAATGCCTAAAAAGGCTGTTGCCGGTTCCGCAAGAGGTATCTACAGCCAAGAGCTTGACAAGGCACCGGAAATAAACATAGCCAAAGCATTATACGGAAAAATTGCCGGATTGAATGTATATCAGGGCAAAGGATCCAGTTCTGAAAACGTTCCTTCATTGAGCATTCACGGAAATGAGCCTCTTATTCTTGTAGACGGTTTTCCACGCAGTATATCCGACATCAGCTTCTCTGAAGTCGAATCAATCCAAATATTGAAAGATGCCGTAGCATCAGCCCTATACGGGGTAAGAGGAGCCAACGGCGTAGTACTCATCAACACTAAGCACGGCCATGACGATAAACTGAAAGTGACTGCCCGCTATCAATATGGCATCAGTACCCAGTTCCGTAAACCGGAGTTTGCCGATGCATACACATACGCCAACAGTCTCAATACAGCATTGGCGCTTGATGGTCTGGACGTACGTTATAATACCAACGAACTGGCTGCTTTCAAGAATAATACATATCCGAATGAATATCCGAATGTAAACTGGTGGAACGAAGTATACAACAAGACCTCTGACAATCATCGTTTAAACCTTACTTTCGATGGTGGAAGCAATCGCTTTCGTTACTATTCGGCCGTTGACTATATGTACGACAAAGCCTTTTTTAAAGAAAATAAGAGCGACGATCGTTATAGTACAAAACCTTCTGATGTGCGTTTAAATATCCGCACCAATATCGATGTGGACCTCACTTCCAGTACCTTCTTTAAGATAGGTATACTGGGTAAACTGCAAGAAACCAACAGTACTTTTTACCTTGGAAACGACAACAACAGTAATGGGCTTTCAAAAATAATCTATAACACCCCCTCTGCGGCATTCCCCATACGCCACGCAAATGGCATTTATGGAGGAAACAGTACTTATGGAGCCAATAATCCGGTAGCATTACTGGAAAGTACGGGTAATTACCGAACGACCTACGGCACATTATTAGCCAATGCATCATTAAAACAAAATCTCGATGTATTGCTGAAAGGACTTTCTGCCGAAGTATCCGTAGCCTTCGATAATTATGGTGCCATGTTTGATACAGCCTCTAAAGAGTATAGATATATGGATGCACAAGCTTCCATACTTTCTGATGGTACCCTTGTTACTACTCCGACCATATATGGAAAAGATTCCGAAATATTGGATCATAGTAAGTCCTCATTCAAATCACTTTATATGCGCTCCGACATACAAGCGAAAATCAACTACCTGTTACAAAAAGGCGCACACGATTTGAATGCATCCCTCATTTACGACCAGCAGTCTTATACTACCAACGGTAGAAACAAAGGAGCCAAGAGACAATCAGGTTTGCTATATGCCACTTATATGTACAATGACCGATATGCATTGAACGGAGTACTCAACTATTCGGGTACAGCCTATCTTCCCGAAGGAGACCGTTTCCATCTCTATCCGGCCATATCAGCTGCCTGGATTGCATCCAACGAAAAGTTCCTGAAGAACCTGGAAGCAATCAACACACTCAAGCTATATGCTTCTTATGGTATTTCCGGTTGGGATGGCAATATGAGCCATGAACTCTATCGTCAATCTTACGGCGGCGCCAATGGAGGAACCTACTACTTCACGAATAACGCTAGCGACTTTTATGGAATGGCCGAAGGCAGTCTTCCCGTAGAGAATCTGACCATAGAGAAGTCAAAGAAAGTTTCTTATGGCATGGAGTTAAACGCTTTTAAGAACCGGCTATCTTTCTATATGGAAGGTTTCTACGAAAGACGAAGCGATATTTTGATTAAAGGTTCTTCTTCCGTATCAGGTATTATCGGCATAGGCGTAAGTCAACTGAATGCAGGTATCCAAGACTACAAGGGATTCGATGCCTCCATTTCCTGGAACGACCGGATTGGCAAGGATTTCACTTATAATATCGGTGCTAATGCTTCTTATGTCAACAGTAAAATCATCAATGACGGACAAGAATACCAACAATTTGATTATCTGTACACCAAAGGCAATCGCGTAGGCCAGAAGTACGGTTTGGAAGTTCTGGGTTTCTTCCAGAATCAGCTAGACATCAATAACAGTCCCGTACAAACATTCTCCACCGTCCGCCCCGGTGACATTAAATACAAAGACCAGAACGGAGACAACAAGATTGATGAACAAGATATCGTAAAAATGTTCGGTAGTAGCGTACCCAGATTTTATTTCGGTTTCAACCTCGGCGCCACTTACAAGCGATTTGAGATTTCAGCCGACTTCCAAGGTATGACTGGCATAACCGTCGACTTGCTGAATTCACCGTTATACCAACCTTTGGTTAATAACGGTAATATTTCAAAAACTTTTCTGGACAATGAAGTTCCATGGACACCCGAGACAGCCGGGCAGGCAACCATGCCTCGCCTCACTACTCTCGCCAATGCCAACAACTACCATGCCAACTCGTTGTGGTATCGCGACGGTTCATTCATCAAACTAAGGAATTTGTACCTTGCCTACACCCTTCCCAAGAAGATGACTCGCTTTGCCGACATGAAAATCTACCTGCAAGGCTGCAATCTCTTCTCACTGGACAACATCGGTTTTTCCGACCCCGAACAACTAGGAGCCTCCTATCCTTCGGTACGTTCCTATTGGATGGGAATCAAGTTCAACTTTTAACCTGAAATATTATATAGATATATGAAAATTAAACATATCCTATTAGCATGTAGTTCCATAATCGCATTTGCATCCTGCAATTATCTGGATTATGATGAAACTGATGGACTCAATACCCGGGAAGATATCTACAGATACTTCGATAAGACCAAACAGATGTTGACGCATGTATATACTTACATGCCCCAAGACTTAGGATGCATTGGAAACGCCATGAGAGACTGCGCCAGTGACGATGCCGAATATGGGGCAACCGGAGGTATCGTGCAGGACATGACCAATGGTAACTGGTCCGCCATCAAAATCCGTGATGACAAATGGAATCTGTATGAAGGTATCCGTGCAGCGAATGAATTCCTGCAATCACTGAAAGATGTAGACCTGTCGCGATATGAGTATAACACGAACTACGACAACTGGATGAAGCAAATAGCTTGTTTCCCTTACGAAGCACGTGTACTCAGAGCACACTATTTCTTTGAACTCGCCCGCAGATACGGGGACATTGCAATACCGCTGACTACCCTCACCACCGAGGAAGCGAATACTATTGCCAAAACATCTTTCGATGATGTTATCAACTTCATCATTACCGAATGTGAAGATGCCGCCCAGCACTTGCCTGCTACATACATCGGGCAGCCTTATAATGAAACGGGACGTATTACCAAAGGATTTGCAATGGCAGTGAAATCAAAAGCATTGTTATATGCCGCAAGCAAACTGCACAACCCATCAAACAGCAAAGACAAATGGGAAGCCTCGGCCAAAGCAGCATACGACATCATCAAATCGGGCTTATACACACTCGATCCTAATGAAAAGGTGAATAACATTTCTTCACCTGAAGTAGTATTGTTCCGCATGAATGGTAATAGTTCTACATTCGAGCTTAATAACTTTCCCATACGTTTTACAGAAGGCACCCGTACGACACCTGCCACTGCCACCTTCCCGTCACAGAATTTGGTAGACGCTTTCCATACTGTCAACGGATACTCCGTGACACTCACCGATAACGGCTGGGAATGTGAAGACCCTGCTTTCGATCCGCAAAATCCTTATACTAACCGCGACCCGCGTTTCTATAATACGGTTCTGGCAAATGGTATGGATTTTAAAGGTTCCAAGATAGCTGTATATAAAGGCGGAAGTGACTATGCCTCTGTATCCGAGGGTGGTTCACCTACAGGTTATTTCTTACGGAAATACATACAAGAGAGCACCAATTTCGAACCAGACAAAGAAGTCAAGAATCAACATCACTGGATTGTATACCGTTATGCCGAAACATTACTCAGTTATGCAGAATCCATGGTCATGGCATTCAACAATCCACAATACACGGATTCCAACTTTCCTAAATCGGCCGAATGGGCACTCAATGAAGTAAGAGCAAATGCCGGAATGCCTGCCCTCGCCATCACCGATAAAGATCAATTTGTCCAAGCATTGCAAAACGAATGGCGTGTAGAGTTCGCTTTTGAAGACCACCGTTTCTGGGATGTACGCCGATGGCAAATTGGAGAAAATACTCAAAAAGAACTTTATGGAGTCACTATCGAACAAAAAACAGACGGCACTCTGAACTTCCAGAGAATTCTTTATAAGAATAGAACCTGGAATCAACGTATGTACCTCTATCCAATTCCACAAAGCGAGTTATTCAAGAACAACAACCTTAACCCGCAAAACACAGGATGGTAATTCTCTTTAAATCTGATTATTAATAATAAAAACAATACGCTATATGAAAAAGCTATCATTTAATACAATATTGCTCTGCCTGATTGCAGTATGCGCATTCAACCTGAGCTCATGCCAAGAATTCAATATCGACTCCCAAGCCGAGTATCCTTTAGCAGTAGAGATAGATGCTCAGGCTGAATATTCTGTATCACAAGCACAGAACACCATCACTTTCAACATCAGTTCCAATACCCCTTGGAAAGTAGAGAGCGACAAGAATTGGTGTATCCCCACTCCAGCAATGAGTTCGGTCAGTTCATTGGTTGCTGAAGTTTCGGTAAGTATTGAAGCAAATGCCGATGAGCAACCACGTACTGCCACTCTGACTATAACCGCTGATAATATAGAAGGAAGCAAAACAGTCATCATTACACAAGCCTCTAAAGGTTCACTCTTCATACAGGGATTCGATGAAGCATTTCCAAGCGAAGGAGGAACCCTTCCGTTCACAATTACCTCCAACAAGCCATGGAAAGTCATCAGTTCCAATCAATGGTTAACATTGGATAAAGAATCAGGAGAAGGAAATGGCGAGAAAGTAACGATAGCCGCTACAGCCAAAGCTAACACCGGACTGAAACGCACAGCTACATTAACGGTGGTTTGTGACGGAAAAGAAACTATAATTGACGCAACTCAAGACGGAATTATGCTTGAATTCGCAGCAATAACGGAGGAAGATGTATTATCCTCCAACGCAGGTGAAACCAAGACATATTCAGTCATTACCAATCTTGCCAGTGACAAATGGAAGGTATCAACAGAAGACAACTGGATAAGTGTAAAGAAAAATGCAACAGGCGATGGCGTAGATGTAACTACACTATCCGAAATCTATTTCAGAGACCGTACCGCAACCATCAAATTAGAAGCAGATAAGACACTGAACCTTGACCCTATCGAATTAGAAATAAAACAAAACAGAGGAGAGGTTACATGGGAGAAAAATTTCTTCTACGAAGATGGGGCAGAATCGGGAGTCATTATTACCCAAGGGCGTTTCTATATCGCAAAGCCTTATAAATTAGCGACATTTGAAGTAAAATTAAATAGTGTTGAATTAACTAAAGATGCCATATTCTTCCAATATTATACATCCGCTACAGGAGGTCCTACTGTTAACTGCTGGATGGGTGATTTTAATGGAGATGGAAAATACAATCATGGCAATGACTTCTGCCTAAGATATAGAGACAATTGGGGAGACAATGGCGATCAGAATAGTGCTAACAAGCTAGATTTGGATGTCGATAAATTAAATGCAATGAAAACATTAAAATTCTCTTTAATACCAAATCCTGAAATTGAAGGCAATGTTATAATCTCACTTGACATTGATGAAAAGAACTATGTAAATATCAGTAGCCTCAAAAACCCGTTTATCGGAAAAGGAAGCAGTTATCCCGGAAATTATCCTTTTTTCGGCTTCATGACTTCAAAGGCATCAGGAACTCTTAATATCGCATCGTTTGAAGTTACCCCAATAGCTTTTGAATAATCTGAATTATAATAAATAAAAAACGTATGAAACAACTCATTAACAATATAATCAATTGGCGTACCCTCATGGGTACGCTAATCATCCTCAATTCATTGTTTGTACAGTCCTGCAAGGATGACGAACAGATGAAGTGGGTAGATTTGCGCTACAAGGCAAACGATAGTTATACCATTGCCTCCTCTGGCGAGGAAGCTGTCAATATACAGGTAAAGTCAACTGACCCTTGGATAGTTTACAGCAACCACAGTGATTGGTGCACGATTTCACCGAACGAAGGTGGTTCAAACGACCTTTATGATGTAAAAATCACCTACAATGCTAATAATAATTTAGATGACCGGACAGATACCATCACCATAAAAAGTGACTATTGGATAGGAAAAGAAGTAGCTGTCATTCAAAAAGGCATTGCCTACCTGAAATTGGAAAATGCTGAAAATCTAACTTTGGAAAAAGAAGAGAGTACGGGGAGATTCAACGTGAAATCCAATCAAGACTGGACTGCCACCGTTACCGAAGGCGAAGCATGGCTATCCATTGAAGATGGCAAAAGTGGCAAATTGGACGGAACCATCACTCTGAAAGTTTTGGAAAACAAAGGGGAGCAGCGTTCAGGAACGGTAATTGTATACAACCGTCATGGTGAAGTAGCGGCAACCGTCATCTGCACTCAGAAAGGTGTTGTTCTTTTACCCGAGAGCCAGAGTCTGCGTGCACTCTACAACGATTCTCAAATAACACTCAATGTAGAGTCCAATGGAGAATGGGTAGTGGAGAAAGAAGATAAAGACGCGGAATGGTATTCATTTGAAACGACCGAATATAGAGGCAATGGCACTATTGTCATCAAGTTGAATGAGAATACCGGCACATCCGTACTCAAAACCACCTTCAGAATTTCAAGTAAGGCAGAAGAAGGTACAGAGCCGGTAACAAAAACTATCACTTTAAAGCAAGGCAACCATGCAATCCCCGTACACTATACCTTTGATAATCCAAGCGATTGGGAAGTTAACGGCGGAACTGTGACTTTCGATAATGGTGAAATGACATGTAATGCCGGACGTGTAACTCGTGATGGTTTCCTACCGGGATATTATTCATTCCACATCAAGTCTATGACTAAGGATTCCCAATCGACCCTCTTCTTTACTTATAACAGCGATACGTCCGAAGTCAGATGGCACTTGAACATGTCAACCGGAAAAACAAATTACAGTACCATGCCATGGACTCCGGTTATTGATAAGAATAAAGCATTTGACACAACGAAAGGTAGTTATACCTTAGGGCTAAATATCACAAAGAGCACTCAGGACGGACTGGCAAAGATAGAATGGTATCTGGATGGTGAACTGAGAGAGACATACGATAACAACGAAGCCGCCAAGATTCCATACGGCAATGCACTCATATTCCTTGGTTCAAGTGTAGGGACTGTTGTTTACGATTATTACGAATACACCGCTCCCATAGAGTGGGGAGATGAATAATATTCCATAATTAATTTAATAAGAAAAACAGAAATGAAGATATTACTACAATTAATATTCACTTTGGCACCTTCTGTTTGTATGAGTTGCAGCGATTCAAATGCACCAGACGAGTCACCGGAAGCCAAGATTGAACAGTTTTCCCTGGAATATGGAAAATCCTATTACAGTGGAAACATAAATGATGCCACTAAAGTAATACTTATCAAAAGCATTACCGACAGCAAAGCCATTACAGGGGTTAAATATCAATTATCAGGGGGAGCCAACATCTCCCCCAACCCCCAAGCTATAACGCAATGGAAAAAAGAACAGCAGTTTACCGTAACAAGCAATGACAACCAGACAACGAACATATATAACGTCCAGTTACCCGACCTGCAAGAAGAATTTCAAACGGCCTCAAAAGTAGTGATAGGCTATCTACCGGCGAGCGATGGAGAGTTTGATTCACAGTTCGGCAACATCCACTGGGAATACCTGACACACGTCAACGTCAGTTTTGCCAGTGCAAAATCAGACGGAACACTGAATACTGCCAAAGTACCGGAAAGCAAACTAAACCAAATCCGTACCAAGGCACACGAAAAAGGAGTAAAGGTATTGATTTCAATCAACAAAAACGGTAAGAAAGAATTTGCGGACGCCATCAAAAACGAGGCTACCAGAAAAGCCCTCGTCACTAACATCGTGAGTTTAACCAAACAAAATGGTCTGGATGGATTCGACATTGATTTCGAAGATTATGACTATTGGGACACCAATTCACTCCTCGCATTTGCCAAAGCGCTGTACGAAGCAAAGGACGAGACTATGCTCATGACATGCGCAGTGGTTTCTTCTTGGCTTACCTACACAACACAATGGCAACAATATTTCGATTACATCAACGTTATGAGCTATGATAAGGGATGTTATACTGCAACTCCTGTACAACACGCTTCTTATGAAACATTTGTCAGCGACTTGAATTATTGGGTAAATACCTGCAAAACTCCGAAGTCCAAAATCGTAGGCGGGCTCCCTTTCTATGGATATTCTTGGGACGACGACGTAAAAAAAGACGATGTCCGTGCCGTTCGTTTCAACGGAATACTCAAGCACTTCGGTCCAACAGAAACCGTAGCCGATGCAGACCAAATGAGTAAAACCTACTATAATGGACGGAAAACCATCCGTAAGAAATGCCAATACGTATTAGACAATGATTTCGGCGGAGTTATGATCTGGCAACTGTTCCAAGACGCCTATCAGGAAGACCTGAAATTGATAAAAACCGTAGGAGAAGTAATTAAGAAATAGTTCTTTTTTAGGTGTGGGTATTTTCGTCAGCCAATGTCCTGGAGAAAATACCCACATCCAATTCTTCCTTTTTTTGTTTATCTTTGCAAACCTGTTAATAAGAATAGCATGAATTCCAGAGATAAACAAATTCTGCAAATCGCATTACCTTCCATCGTGTCGAACATCACCGTCCCGCTACTTGGACTGGTTGATGTAGCCATTGTGGGACACTTAGGTTCACCTGCCTACATCGGCGCCATTGCCGTAGGCGGAATGTTATTCAACATCATCTACTGGATTTTCGGTTTCCTGCGTATGGGTACCAGCGGCATGACCTCGCAGGCGTACGGCAAACGGGACTTGCCGGAAGTTGTCCGCCTGTTGTTCCGCTCTGTAGGCATAGGATTGATAGTGGCATGCTGCCTCATCATTCTGCAAGTACCCATCCGGCAAGCAGCATTCCTGGTCATTCATCCAACGGATGAAGTACGCCAACTAGCCACACTCTATTTCCACATCTGCATTTGGGGAGCACCTGCCATGCTTGGGCTATACGGGTTGTCAGGCTGGTATATAGGCATGCAGAATTCACGTATCCCGATGTACATAGCCATCACCCAAAATATAGTCAACATCATCGCCAGCCTGAGCCTGGTCTACTTCTTTGGCATGAAAGTGGAAGGCGTTGCATTGGGAACACTGATTGCCCAGTACGCGGGTTTCTTGATGGGGCTTGCGTTATGGATGCGCCATTACGGCAAACTAAAAAAGTATCTCACCATTACAAAATACAAGTTAAGAATCACCGGAAGCGATAATAAAGCCGGAAGTATCTGGCAAAAGGAAGCGATGAAACGTTTCTTCCAGGTAAACCGGGACATCTTCCTGCGTACACTTTGCCTGGTAGCAGTTACTTTGTTCTTCACCTCGGCAGGAGCTTCGCAAGGTGTAATCATCCTTGCCGTAAACACACTGTTGATGCAACTCTTCACCCTTTTCTCATACGTAATGGACGGATTTGCCTATGCAGGTGAAGCGCTGAGCGGACGATACATCGGCGCCCGCAACCGGGAAGCCTTTATGAATACCACCCGCCGTCTTTTTGTATGGGGCGGCGTGATGGCTATAGTCTTTACGCTAACCTACGCCTTGGGCGGAAATGCCTTCCTCAGCCTGCTGACCGATGACAAAGAAGTGATAGCCGCTGCCGACACCTATTTCTATTGGGCTCTCGCAATACCAGTTGCCGGTATTGCCGCTTTTATATGGGACGGCATCTTCATCGGTGCCACGGCTACACGAGGCATGCTAGTATCAATGGCAGTAGCAGCCGGCTGTTTCTTCGCAATCTACTACGGACTTCGGCCTACAATGGATAACCATGCTCTATGGCTTGCCTTCCTCGCCTATTTATTTGCCAGGGGATTGGTACAAACCCTGTTGAGTAAAAGAATATTTTCTATCTTTGAGCAGAAACAAGTTTAAATTATAATCGTTAATTCATCATGGACAAGTATACGGCCAATATCACCCCCGCTCCCGAGAACACGTTGCACATCAAGAATATGGTATGCAACCGTTGCATCATGGTTATAAAAAACCAACTCGAACAGTTGGGCCTGCAACCTCTGTCGGTGGAACTGGGTATAGTCGTATTGTCCGATAAAATCACAGACGGAGTTTATCAGTCCGTAAAAGAAGCAATCGAGCCTTTCGGTTTCAAGCTGATTGATGACAAGAAGTCGCAAATGATAGAACAGATAAAAGACACAATCATAGAATTGGTACATTACAGCGACAGTGATTTGAAAGTCAACCTGTCTGATTATCTGGTATCCAAGTTCAACCGCGACTACAGTTCATTGAGCAAACTCTTTTCGGAAGTCACCAACACCACCATCGAAAAATATCTCATTGCACAGAAGATAGAACGCGCCAAAGAGTTACTGGTATATGGCGAACTCTCCCTGAATGAAATCGCCGACCAACTAAACTATTCCAGCACCGCCTACCTCAGCGCCCAGTTCAAGAGCATGACGGGACTCACCCCCAGTTATTTCAAGAAGATAAAAGAGAACAAGCGCAAGCCACTCGACGAAGTATAAGGCTATCATCAATGCGCCTCAACCAAAATCCTATAAATCAAATCCGAAATTCCATAACTCTCCGGCAACTTCTTCGCCGTATCTTTGTTCCCTGTAAAGAAGAATGGGAACAAGGATGAAACTTACGTTTTTCTCCCCTACAGTAAATTAAAAAAGTGAAAACATCTGTCACGCTATCACACTTTATAGGATAGACATCTGACAAACAATACGTTACAGTGTGATAGATACGTGTGATAGATACCTGTAGCTTCATCTATCTATCACACTTGATTTACACCCGGGAAGTAAATATACACCATTGTTCCCATCTATTGAAACAAAGAGTTTCATTAAGCGAAACAAACTGTTCTCTTCATTGAAACAAACTGTTTTCTATAGAGAAACAAACAGTTCCAATGAGCAAAACAAACAGTTTTCATCCGTTGAAACACTTTGTTTTTATAGCATAAAACAAAGTGTTCAGCACTTAGAACTAAGAGTTTAGCTTATTTATACTGTCAGTTTCAGCATGAATATAAATAATAATCAGTTATACTTAAATACTATAACATTATGACAAATAAAAATATCACTCAAGAAAGCTTTCCCGTACTGGGCATGAGTTGCGCTTCTTGCGCCGCACGGATAGATAAAACGCTAAATCATCAGCCCGGAGTCAACAAAGCGGCTGTAAATTACGCATCGGGAGTGGCAACGGTGGAATATGACCGTTCGCAATGTTCTCCCGAAGCTTTACAACAAGCAGTGCAGGCTGCGGGATATGATTTACTGATTAAACAGGACGAAAATACACTCGATGAGGTGGAACAAGCGCACAATAAGAAGTATCAGGCGCTCAAATTCCGCACTACATGGGCCATCGTCCTGTCCATACCGATTGTAGTTATCGGAATGTTCTTCATGAACATGCTGTATGCCAATCTCATCATGTGGATACTTTCCACTCCTGTCGTTTTCTGGCTGGGAAGAAGTTTCTTCGTCAGCGCCTGGAAGCAGTTGAAACATGGCAGCGCCAATATGGATACGCTGGTAGCCAACAGTACCGGAATAGCTTACCTGTTCAGTCTGTTCAACATGCTTTTTCCTGATTTCTGGTTGGCAAGGGGCATTCATCCGCACGTCTATTTTGAGGCGGCAAGTGTGATTATCGCTTTCATCTTGCTGGGACGCCTGCTGGAAGAAAAGGCGAAAGGAAATACATCATCCGCCATCAAAAAACTGATGGGACTGCAACCCAAGACGGTAACAGTGATTGTTAATGAAGAATCAAAAACGGAGAATGAAGAATCAGAACGCATCATTCCTATCGAACAAATTCGTCCGGGAGATATCATTCTAGTGAAACCGGGAGAGCGGATTGCCGTGGACGGCATCGTAACGGAAGGCAACTCGTATGTGGACGAGAGCATGCTGAGCGGTGAACCGGTAGCCGTTGCCAAGCGTAAAGGCACCAAAGTTTTCGCAGGTACCATCAATCAAAAAGGAAGTTTCCGTTTCAGTGCTGAAAAAGTGGGAACGGATACGTTATTGGCAAAAATCATCCATAAAGTGCAAGAGGCACAAGGCAGCAAAGCCCCTGTACAGCAATTGGTTGATAAGATTGCAGGTATCTTCGTTCCCGTCATTATCGGCATTGCCGTATTATCTTTCATCTTGTGGATGCTGCTGGACGGTGAAAGCGGATTTACACATGGACTGCTGGCGCTGGTCACCGTACTCATCATCGCCTGCCCGTGCGCTTTGGGACTTGCCACCCCTACCGCCATCATGGTGGGTATAGGTAAAGGCGCCGAGCGGGGTATTCTGATTAAAGATGCCGAAAGCCTGGAGGTAGCCAAGAAAATCGACACGGTGGTACTGGATAAGACCGGAACGGTGACGGAAGGCAGGCCGGTAGTCAGCGATATGCTATGGACTATGCAACCGGAAGATGCCGAAAACATCTTTTACAGTCTGGAAAAGTTATCAGAGCATCCACTTGCCGAAGCCGTGGTACGCCATTTTCCAGATGCGCAGAACATATATATAGAGCATTTTGAAAGTATCACCGGAAAAGGTGTGAAAGGAGGATGGAACGGAAAGACCTATTATGCCGGTAACCGCAAGTTGCTGGAAGAGAACCGGATTGAAATCGGGCAATCACTCAGTGACGAAGCCGCCCGCCTGACGACCGATGCGCAGACCGTCATCTGGTTTGCAGATGAAGAAAGGGCATTGGCAATAGCGGGTATTACGGACCAAATCAAGCAAACATCCATTCGGGCGGTCAGTGAACTACAAGCTGCCGGAATTGAGGTGTACATGCTGACCGGTGACAATGAAGCTACCGCCAAAGAAATCTCGCGCAAAGCTGGAATCGCCCATTTCAAGGCGGGCGTACTGCCGCAGGACAAAGCGGCTTTCATCAGCCGGTTGCAGCAGGAAGGCAAAAAAGTGGCGATGGTGGGCGACGGCATCAATGACAGCGCGGCGCTGGCGCAAGCAGATTTAAGTATCGCCATGGGCAGTGGAAGCGATATCGCCATGGATGTAGCCAAGATGACTATCATTTCCTCGGACCTTACCAAGATACCCGAAGCACTTAAATTGTCCAGACTGACCGTAAGAACCATCCGCCAGAATTTGTTTTGG
>ULTJ01048254.1_pt1 | contig 28472 bp, 24 predicted proteins | sample 1957491 | NCBI WGS metagenome assembly ULTJ01 (sample SAMEA4835731, study PRJEB28245) | human gut metagenome | biome: gut microbiome; material: fecal sample | place: Denmark | collected 2008 | reverse complement strand
TAATAATTAGTTTTATTTCTTTAAATTTGCGGTGCAAAGGAATAAATATTTATCGTTCCTCGCAAATATTTGATGAATTAAATGCACATTTTTGCACATTTTTCACGGTTTTGTGCAGGGATTGGAGGGTTTATGAGTAAAAACATTGCTATTTTAGCTTCCGGTAATGGCACGAATGCCGAGAACATCATCCGCTATTTTCAAAATAGCGAATTGGTACATGTGGAACTGGTTTTGACGAACCGGGAAACCGCTTTTGTGATGGAACGCGCACGTAATCTGAATGTTCCATCGGTCTATATGCCAAGGAAAGAGTGGGAAGATGGTGCATCTGTGTTGGCTCTTCTAAAGGATAGAAGGGTTGATTTCATAGTGCTGGCCGGTTTTCTGGCGCGTGTGCCGGATTGCATTTTGCATGCTTATCCTAATAGAATTATAAATATTCATCCTTCTTTATTGCCTAAGTTCGGCGGAAAGGGAATGTATGGTGACCGTGTACACGAGGCGGTGGTAGCTGCCGGTGAGAAGGAAAGTGGCGTTACTATACATTATATAAATGAACATTTTGATGAAGGAGAGATTATCAGGCAGTATAAATGTTCGGTTTTGCCGGATGAAACGGCAGAACAGGTGGCGGAAAAAGTACATGCGCTGGAGTATGAATATTATCCGCAAGTCATTGCAGAACTGATGCAATGAGAAAACAACTCTTCTACCGGTGAAAAAATGTTCTTTTCCTCTTCTTATTCATTACCCGGGGCATACCAAAACCGTGTTTGCTCCGTATCTATAGGATTGGACTTGGTACGGACCGGGTACGGCTCAGGTATGGAGCAGGTAAGGTTCGGGCATGAGAATGGCCTGAATGTCCGATTTTCCTTGTTTAGGGATTCAAAATGATGTATGCCTCTTTCTCTCTTCTCAGGGGATAATCTCCCCTTAACTTCTCAAATAATTCAGGATGGACTTTCAGGACTTCGCTGTCCCGGCGAGGATCGTACATTTTTAGATAAGCTTCCTCCATAGAGGTTACCGTTAGTTGGGATTGTTCCGGTTCGGGTGGTATGATACGGTAATCGGCTTGCAGGTTGAAGTGTCGGCAAAGCGCGTCGAGAGACATGCGTGTGGCGTTTGCCTTGCCGTCTGCCGAATATCCGGCAATATGCGGGGTGCCTAGGAATACCTTATTTAATAAGGTGAGGTTGATGTTTGGCTCATTCTCCCAAACGTCAATGATGGCATCGGAGATAAGCCCTGTTTCCAAAGCCTCCAATAGGGCGTTTGTTTCGATGACTTCGCCGCGGGAAGTGTTGATGATAACTGGCTTTCGTCTCAATGATTGGAAGAAAGAATCATCGGCTAAGTGGAACGTTTTGTATTTTCCTTCTTTATATAAAGGTACGTGGAAAGTCAGTATATCGCATTCTTCGGCAAGTGTTTGGAGGGAGGAGAAGTCTTTTCCCCCTTCTTTATCTTCACGTGGAAGGTCATTCAGCAATACGCGCATACCTAACTCTTGCGCTACTTTAGCTATTTTACTGCCTACATTTCCCACTCCGATAATTCCGATAGTGGTCTCGGAGAGTTTTATTCCTTTCAGTTGTTGCAGTAGTACTAGGGTGGATTGCAGGTACTGGGCTACTGATGCGGAGTTGCATCCGGGGGCATTCTTCCAGATAATCCCGGCTTCCCGGCAATATTCCGTATCGATATGGTCGAAGCCTATGGTGGCGGTGGCGATGAACTGTACTTTGCTGCCTTCCAGCAATTCGCGGTTGCAACGCGTGCGTGTACGTATAATGAGTGCATCCGCATCTTGTACCATGGCGGGGGTGAAGTCTGTTCCGGGGGCGTAGACCACTTCATCGGCAATTTGCTCGATTGCTTCTTTTATAAAAGGTATTTTGTTATCAACAATGACTTTCATTTTTCTATATTCTTTATGGCAAGCAAAGTTAGAAATAATTTGTAAGAATGAATGCTGGTGATGTAATAATGTATATCTTTGTAAGATTGTTCATTATTAAAAATGATTGTTTTATGAAAAATACACTTGTGGGGTTTGAGGAGGTAGAAGACAAGATAATAATGCTCCGTGGGCAAAAAGTTCTTTTGGATAGGGATGTGGCTGCTTTGTATGGAGTGGAAACAAAACGTATTAATGAAGCGGTAAAGAATAATCGGGACAAATTTCCTGAAGATTATTGTTTTTATCTGCAAGTATCTGAAAAACAGCAACTGGTCGAAGATATCGACCGGTTCTCTGCTTTGAAACATTCTACAGTTGAACCAAAGGCTTTCACGGAAAAGGGACTTTATATGATTGCTACGATTTTAAAGAGCCCTCGTGCGATGAATGTAACTTTTACTATTATCGAAACTTTTGCCAAACTGCGTGAGCTCTCCCGTACTATCACCAGATTGCCGGATGCTTCTGAAGAGCAGCAGAAATCTTTGTTACAAAAGAGCGGTGACTTATTTTCTGACATATTGGATAACAATCTTCATTCTACAGATTCAGAAACTACTATTGAATTAAATCTTGCCGTATTGAAGGTGAAACATACGGTGAAGCGGAAGTCTGAAAAAGAATAAAATAGCGAACTGTTTGGTTGTGTGCAAAATATTACATAGTTTTGTCAACTTATAGTAATAATACAGTTTATTAAACGAGGATAAAACGCCCCAAACAGCATGAAGTGTGTTCATATCATCACCCCCGTGAAAGACTCTATAGAGTTGACATTGCAGGCTGCGGAAGCTATTATGGCATCCCACCTAAATGTTCCTTTTGTGTATACCATTTACAATGATTTCAGTACGGAAGAAAGTACCACCCGTTTGCAGGAGGCTTCTGCAAAATTGGGATTTGAACTGGTAAATCTTTCGGATATCACCGACCATCCTTCCCCTAATTATCTGCTTGTGTTGCAGATGGCCCAACAACGTGCCATCCGTGAAGAAGCAGGATTGCTTATTGTTGAATCGGATGTGATAGTGAAGAAAAATACGTTGCAATCTTTGTTTGACGGAGCACTCCAAAGAGAAGATTGCGGTATAGCCGCTGCCGTCACTGTGGATGAGAAAGGAGATATCAATTATCCCTATCTGTTTGCCAAAGGTCGTGAGAACCAGGTATTCCCGGAGAAGAAACATTGCAGCTTTTGTTGTTCTCTGCTGACTTTGAACTTCCTGAAAACGTTTGACTTCCATCAGTTGGATCCTGAAAAAAACTGGCATGACGTTACTATCTCCCATCAGTCATTGAAAGAAGGTTTCAAGAATTATCTGTTTACTACCCTGCCGGTGTGGCATCGTCCGCATGGCAGCCGTCCTTGGAAACAGCTGAAGTATAAAAATCCATTGAAATACTATTGGTTGAAATATACGAAGGGATTAGATAAAATCTGACCGGTTATGAGCAGTGTAAAGAATAGAAAGAATATTATCTCCCATCCCCATGCGTTGATGCTTCATCCTGATTTTGAAGATATGAGGGAATTTGTAGTTTCACTTCCCGAACGTTTTCAAAGGGAAGAAGGAGTCGTCATTCATAAAAAACGTAATGAACTGCGGAGGATGGAGTATAAAGGCAGGCAATTTGTTGTCAAGTCCTTTCAGCGTCCTAACTTCCTTAACCGATTGGTCTATGGTATTTTTCGCGCATCAAAGGCGCAACGCTCCTACGAATATGCCGAGAGATTTTTGGCGATGGGCGTGGGTACTCCCCAACCGGTAGGATATTTGAATATTCGTAGAGGAGGTTTGTTTGATGAAAGCTACTATGTGAGCTGTCAGTCGGAGTGTACGCATGTTTATGCTGATTTGTTTTATGAGAAGTTTGATTATGAAGAAGAGGTGTCACGGGCTGTAGGACAAATTACCGGTATTCTTCATGAGCATGGGTATGCACATAAGGATTATGGACGCGAAAATATTCTGTTTCGTAAAACACCCGAGGGTGTCAAGCTCGAGATAGTCGACCTGAACCGGATGTACATCGGTCCTATCGGTATAAAAAACGGTTGTAAAAACTTTATGCGCCTGCCGGCAACCCCTCAGATGCATCGTTGGATAGCAGAGGAATATGCCAAAGTCCGAGGCTTCGATGTTGAGCAGTGTTTTGACCTGATGGTGGCTTATAGAAGTACGCAGACGAGCGAGGGGGATATATATTGAAGATACTATGAAAATTATAGCAGTAGTCGTAACTTATAACCGGCTGGAACTTCTGAAAAGAACCGTCCGTTGCCTGCAACAGAACAAACCGGTGTCTTCCATCGTGGTAGTGAACAATGGAAGTACGGATGGCACTGCCGATTGGCTGAAGACCCAACCTGGGTTGGTCGTTATCAGCCAAGCTAATGTCGGTGGTTCAGGCGGTTTCTTCACAGGTATGCAACATGCCTATCAAGCGGGAGCGGACTGGATATGGTGCATGGATGATGATGTGTTTCCGCGTGCCGATTGCTTGGAGCAGATGTTGACGTGTGCCGATAGGGAAGATGTGGGGATACTTGCCCCGCGCCGCTTGCAAGAAGGTAAGTTATTCACTCATGAGTTTCAGGGATATAACTTGACAAATCCGTTTACTTCCATGTATACGGGTAAACTGTCGAAGCAGAATGTTACTGCTCCTACGGAAATCCAAGGTGCCGCCTTTGAAGGGCCGTTTATTCGCCGTGAAGTGGTTGAGAAAATAGGCTATCCCAATAAAGACCTCTTTATTTTCTGTGATGATACTGATTATTGTCTTCGTACGGTGCAAGCCGGTTACAAGATAATATATGTACCTTCGGCATTGATGGACAAGGAGAAATTCTTCTCTGATGACAGCTGGAGCGAACGAAACAAAAAGAAAAAGTGGAAGCGCTTCTATCAGGTGAGGAACTCCACGTACCTCAGCCATCATTACGGGCGAAACTGGGCGGTGAAATACCTCAGGGGTTTTATCGGGGTGTCGGGATATATCCTAACGGCTTTGGTTACTTGCCCCTTTACGGATGCTTACCGGTGGAGTGATATCTCCAAACTTTGGAAAGCCTATCGCGACGGAGTGAACGAGCGGTTGGGAATAATGAAATAAAATTATTTTAAATATAAACAGCCTTATTATGAGACTTATAAAAGTAACAGGCGGTTTAGGAAATCAGATGTTTATTTACGCTTTCTATCTGCGGATGAAGAAGCGTTATCCCAAAGTGCGGATAGACCTTTCGGACATGATGCATTATAAAGTGCATTACGGATATGAAATGCACCGCGTATTCAATCTGCCCCGCAGAGAGTTCTGCATTAACCAGCCTTTGAAGAAAGTCATCGAGTTCCTCTTCTTCAAGAAAATATACGAACGGAAGCAAGACCCCAATAGTTTGCGGGCTTTTGAGAAAAAATATTTCTGGCCTTTGCTCTACTTTAAGGGCTTCTACCAGTCGGAACGCTTTTTTGCGGATATAAAGGACGAGGTGCGGGAGGCTTTCACCTTCGACAAGAGACATGCCAACAAGCAAAGCCTTGATATGCTGGATAGGCTGAACAGAGATGAGAATGCGGTATCTCTGCATATTCGCCGTGGAGACTATTTGCAGCCGCAACATTGGGCTACTACCGGGAGCGTATGCCAATTGCCTTATTACCGGAACGCCATAGCGGAAATGAACAAGAGGGTTGCCGCCCCGTCCTATTATGTCTTTTCGGATGATATTGCCTGGGTAAAGGAAAATCTTCCGTTGCAAAATGCCGTGTATATCGACTGGAATAAGGACGAAGACAGTTGGCAAGACATGATGCTCATGAGCCATTGCAAGCATCACATCATCTGTAACAGTACCTTCAGTTGGTGGGGAGCTTGGTTGAATCCCCGTGAAGACAAAACGGTGATTGTCCCTTGCCGCTGGTTCCAGCATTCTGAGACTCCGAATATCTATCCTACGGGATGGGTGAAAGTAGCAATAAACTAATACATAGAACATTATGAGTACATGTTTCCTGAAAAAGGCAGGCTTTGCCCTCATCGAAAGTTTCAAAGCTTTCAGGCTGACGCCTTCTCCACGGTTGATAATGACCTTGCTGGTGAAGAATGAAGAGGATGTTTTGGAGGAAAATCTGCTCTTTCATAAGGCTATGGGGGTAGATGGCTTCATTATAACCGACAATAATTCTACAGACCGCACGCTGGAAATCATTCGGAAGTATCAGGAGAAGGGGTGGGTGATAGAATTGATTCAAGAGACGGCTACCAATTATGAGCAGAAGCAATGGGTGGACCGCATGGTTTGGAAGGCTAAAACCGTTTATAAAGCGGATTGGGTTGTCAATGCGGATGCTGACGAACTGTGGTATTCGCCTTCGGGCAATCTTAAAGCGGAATTGTCTGCCACGCATGCCAATGTGCTGAACTGTGAAGTGAAAAGTGTATATCCGGAAGAAGGAAAACCCTTCTGGCAGTGGGATAAAATGGTAAAGCCTGTATATAATCAGGAGCTTTATGACCTGTCGCTTTATTCGTTGTTTGAGCGGCAGAATAAGAAAGTGATTCACCGTACCACCTGTTACCTTCAGATTTCTATGGGTAATCATAAAGTTACTATGTTTCCTAAGCGTTCGGAGTTTGGCAATATCCGCGTCTATCACTACAACATACGTGGTAAACGTCATTTTATGGAGAAAATGATTAATGGCGGTAAGCAGCTGGAACAACACAGCAGCAAGCATGGCGGACGGCATTGGCGTTACTTTTACGAATTGTATAAGCAAGGGAAACTGGAAGAAGAATACGGACGTGTCATCGGGACACCGGTTTTCGACCGTCTTGTTACGGACGGATTTATCTATACGGATACTACGATACCGGAGTTTTTCAAAAAGATGGGCAAAGGTTAGTAAAATTCCTTTCTTAAATCCATAGCAGCCTCCATGGCGACATCCATGTTGTAATATTCCCATTCGGCAAAACGTCCCAGCAGGTAGATGCTCTCTTTTTGGAGAGTTTTCTTCAATGTGTTTATCATTTCACGTGTGGTATTACTCTGAATAGGATAAGTATATTGTTCGTAATGGTGAGTCAGATATTGGGGATGGTATGGGATACGACGTAGGTTGTCTACTATGTTTTCTTTGGATATAAAATCGGTAAATTCAATGCTGGCGGTAATCATTCCTTGAACGTTATTGTTGGGAGAGAAATTACCACTGCAAATGATGCGGTGAGACTCATGTTGGCAGCTTGGTAGATAAATCCAGCTATAATTATTGGGAGATATTTCACAGAAAACGCTGGTGGTGCCGTGGAATTCTAATTCACTGATAGGTTCTTTATAGTTATTGATATCTATTTCTCCTTCTAATAACGTAGGCAGTTGCTTAATGTTACCGCAGAATATTATTTTATCGAATGTTTCTTCGTTAATATTCCAACACTTTCCATTATGCCCTATATGATGAACAGGAGTGTTGTATCTGATAGATAAGCCCTCAGACAGGCGATTGGCAAGAAATTGTGAACCACCTTTCAGTGGGTAATAGAAAGAACTGTGTACAAAAGATTGCTCTTTGACATGGTTGATGTTGTTGTATATCATTTCTTCTACGGTAGGCATGGGCAATTTGCCTTCTAACCATGAAAGAGGGACTTGCGTGAGACTTCTTCGCCAGACCTTATAGTTATAGGGTTTGAAGTAAAGTTCATATAAGGTTTCTCCAAAGCGGTGGTGGAGGAATTCTTCAAAATTGGCAGGTTCCTTATTGAGGCTTTTCGCAATTGAAAGCCAGTCTTCTATGATTGCCTTTAGTTTGATTTCCCCCAACATATATGCATGGTTTTCAATTGGATATGGAATCATGCTTCCGTCATCCAAGCTGACGACAGAATTACGCTGAGCTTTTATAAACTCCTTTTCTTTGTCAAAGCGTTTCCAAAACCAGTCAAATACATCTTGGCGTTTGGTGTTGAATACGTGCCCGCCGGTGCGGTGGAAAAGGTTTCCATTGATAGAATCGCATTTTATTATCCCTCCCGCCCGTGAGTCGGCTTCAAAAATGACGATATCATGATTGTCTTTCAGCATTTGGGCGATGGACAAGCCGGATATACCGGCACCTATAACAGCTATTTTCATCTTATTTCCATTTTGAAAGTTTTACAGGATGGAAGTACAGGGTATCCTTGGGATAGTTCTCTATCAGTTTGGACAGGTTATAATTATACTTTTCTGCAAAGATTTTATCTTGAGGAGGCCACATTACTCCTGATTTCATTTTCAGGTCTGATGTAAATCTTAGTTTGTCCGTAGAGAGTACCAGGGCTGTAGGTATCGCAAATTCCACGAATAAACTTGTCGCGGCAAAGGCGCCGCAATAGAGCGTAAATTTGTCCATCATATCACTGGTGAGTATCAATATATCGGCATATCCACCCACGAGGGGATAATCTAAATATCTTCTGTGGAAGTATCGAATATACTTGAAGATGTATTTAAAGTGCCTTTCTATCAAAGGTCTCAGCGGGATAGGAGAATAAGGTATTTTGTATTTATCGAATTGCGCTTTCGCTTCATCGATGGTAGGCAAGATGTTGCTGACCTCTACGCCACGTTGTTTCACAACGTATTTCATGGCTTCGGTTTGTCGCCAAGGGTGGTCCAGTTCCTGCATTTTTATGATATAATCTATGTAGCACTCGTCTTCTGCCAACCCTATTTCACTCAATAAATTTCCCTCATTCAAAATGGGATTGATAATCATGTCGTCGGCAACTACAAAGAAATGTGTAAACCCCATCGGTTTAAGATGGGTATATGCCTGGCTCAAGTATCCTGAAAAGTAGTAAGATGACTCATAGACAGGAATTACATTCGACAAATTGCCATCATAAAATGGGACGATATGAAATATATGTGAAAAGCGGTTTTTGTATATGCTTTCAAGACGTCCTATATTCTGGTCGTATCGGTGGTTGTATATGATTAAAAGAACTGTTTTAGACATGATTTATAGTGTTTTTAAACGTTCGTTTAAAAAACGCAAAGATATGTGTTTTTATTTATCCTCAAAAAGTCTTACACTATTTTTTTAGTATTTCTAATAAAAATGATGCTTAACCCGATTACTCGTCATTAAAGACAATCATAAATATATACGAATTCACCTTCGGGAAAGGTTCAAAAATAGTGTTTTTTTAAACGAACGTTTAAAAAACGCCTAAGGATTGATTATATGATGTAAATTCTATAGTAAGGCCAAAAGGATGAAGACTTTAGAGATATTGAATATTTTTATGAGTAAATGAGTAAAATTTGTATCATCCATTCAGATTATCCGCCTTTAAACTTTATTATTGGAGGTATTAAGCATCCGGATATTCAAACCATCTGTTTGAAACGTATTAAAAATACTTTTTGGCGGAGCTGTATGCGGAAGTTTTGCCTTATCAGTGGTTTATGTTGGACGCAGTGTTGGCGGTATATAGACAAGGAGTCATTGAAACGATTATCTACTGTTGAGGAGGATAGCAAGGTGATTATTATAGACAACAAACGCATGGTTGTGCTGCGTATCATTCATAGATTACTTCCTCAGTCCGCCGAAAAGCATCTGTTTTATTGGACTCCTGTTTGCCAAATTTTTCATAGACTCCACTCAAAGGAAATTGCTGCACATCTTTCATCTATCAGTCAAATGTATCATATAGGTAGCTTTAACGCTAATGATAAAGTTTTCTATCCGAATATAGCCGTAAAGTCTGCATTCTATAGGTTTCCTGTTGCTACAACACTTATGGATATCAAAGGGCAAGGCCTCTACTTTATAGGCTATGAAAAAGGTAGGACAGCATTGCTACAGAAATATAAATCTATATTTGAGGCATTTGGGCTGCCTTGTACTTTTTTGATTTACAAAAGAAGAGATAAGGGAATTTCTTATGAAGAAAATATAGAGAGAGTAGCTCGATGCCAGTGCATTGTAGATATAACCATCGATCAGGCGGGGTTGTCATTAAGACCTTTAGAAGCGCTGTTTTTTAACAAGAAACTGATAACGAACAATAAGGGTGTCAAGCAGTATTCTTTTTATCATCCCGATAATATATTTATTCTGGAAGAAGACAACATTGAGCTTCTCCCTTCATTCATCAATAAGCCTTTATATGCGGTTTCAGAGGAGATAAAACGTAGCTTTGATATCAATGATTGGGCATTAAATTATTGATAGCTTAAACTGTTATTGCTTTTAGGCTCCTGTAGGGGAAGTTATAGCTTTTTAGTACTTTTCCATAATTCCAGTGCTGCCGCCACAGTATCATCCATATCTGCATACGTATATTGTGCCAGTCTTCCACCAAATAGGGTGTTGGGATATTGCCGGGCCAATTCCTTGTACTTTTGAAAAATAAGGCTGTTCTTTTCGTCGTTTACAGGATAATAGGGTTCCTTCCCTTCTTCAAAATCATCAGGATACTCGTAGGTGATAACTGTAGAAGGTTGTTTGCCAAACTCAAAATGCTTGTGCTCAATGATACGGGTATAGGGTATCTCGCGTGCTGTATAGTTTACAACTGCATTCCCTTGAAAATCTTCGGTATCCTTCAGGCGTTTATGTTCAAAGCGGAGGCTGCGATACTCCAAAGGACCACAAGCGTAATTAAAATACTCATCTATACACCCTGTGTAAAGCACTTTCTCTGCTAAAGCATCTAATTCTTGACGATGTTCCATGTAATCTACTCCCATGCGGATTTCAATACCTTCCAATAAAGCATTAATAAGGCAATTGTACCCTCCGATGGGGATACCTTGATAGGAATCATTAAAATAATTGTTGTCAAAAACGAAACGGAAAGGGATACGTTTGATGATGAATGCCGGAAGTTCCGTTGCGGCACGTCCCCATTGCTTTTCTGTATATCCTTTTATAAGGCGTTGATAAATATCTTTTCCACAAAGTTTAAGGGCTTGTTCCTCTAAATTCCGGGGATTGGTGATATGCTCGTATTCCTCACATTGTTCCTTTATCTTAGCTTTGGCTTCATCAGGAGTGCGTACTCCCCAAAGTTGATAGAACGTATTCATATTGAAGGGAAGGTTATATAACTTTCCTTCATAATTGGCTATCGGCGAATTAGTGTAACGATTAAACTCGACTAGTTGGTTTACATATTGCCATACTTCTTTATTGTCAGTATGAAATATGTGGGCGCCATATTTATGGACATGTATACCATCTATTTCTTCACAGTAAATATTTCCACCTGTGTGCAGGCGCTTTTCTACAACAAGACAACGTTTTCCTGCTTTATGCGCTTCGTGTGCAAATACGGCTCCGAATAAGCCGCTACCAACAATCAGATAATCGTACTGTTTCATCTCTCTTTTTGTTTAGAATATGTTGCTACTATCCGGTTAATCAGTTTCTGTTGGTCAGAACTGAACTTGCGTGCAAACAATTCATCAGAATGGGATATTTCTTCGAAATCACCTGCTTGCCAATTATAAGGCGCTCCTCTCTTCCAATCTATTAAGCGCATATTCCCATGGTCTTCATCGAGACTGTAAATATTGGCTTTAAAAGGAGAATTCCATAAAATGGTTTGTACAAATATCTCATCAGGGCATAGAGTATACTTAAATCGTTTCAATACAAACTCCTTTTGCTGGATGAGGTATTGGCAGAAATCTTTGGTGATACTGAACCATTGGGATCCTTTCTTGAAGTCTACCTCGCATTTTCTGCGGAAATGGATAAGCTTCTGAGTGATTAACAGCAGGTTATGGCATGGAGCAGTAATGGCATGCCACTTGTTGTTGCTGCGTTTCATGCTTTTGGTAAAGATATAATACCTGAAAATTTTACGCTCCAAATCCCTTTGCTGTTCCGGACCTTGCCAGAAATTGACGAATTCTTTCCCAGCGTTTTTCTGAAAGAAAGAATGGATGTAGTCTTGGCTTTTGATAGCTAAATCAGCTCCTGACAAAAGATGGAAATATGCATAATCCCCATTGGCGACTGCTGCTTCCATAAGGGTGAATTCCGCTTTTACCAAACTAACATCGCCCCAATACAGTTTGATGGGGTTTTTAATGATATAAAAGCCGGCTCTTTTAGTTTGAAAGGCTTCCGCTTGCCTCCGCAACGGATGGGAACGCTTATCTATATACAAATAGATGTCATTCCGCTCGTCATCAAGCATTGAAAGGAGAGCTTCCAGAACTGGATAGTCATTATGTGCAATGATTAAATAAGCATGCTTCATCATACTCTGGTTTTTAAGACACATTAGTACCTTTAAAAGGCTCAGTTTAAGTTGATAGTTACAAAGGTACTCTATATTTTTAAAACTAAGCCCAGTCTATTCATTTTTTTAGTCTATATTTGCAAAATTCGTTTATAATAATATTGTGAGAAAGAATATTCTGTTTATAATTGAGAACCTAAGGGGCGGAGGGGCTGAAAAGGCTTTGATAGACTTATTGGAGCGTTTTGATTATACCCGCTATGATGTTTCCCTTTGTGTAGGTTATTTGGAAGGGATTTATCAAAATAATATTCCTGAGAAAGTAAATTTGATAACTCTATACCAAAAAAATCATTCGTTTTGTCGTAAAGCGTTCAGATATTATAAAAGATATCATTTTTCATACATGCTTAAGTATCAGTTGAGGAAGAAAGTCACAGAGTCTTATGATGTTATAATTTCTTTTTTGGAAGGACGTTCTCTGCTTTTACATAATTTGATAAGACATCAAGGGAAGATTAACATAACATGGGTTCACTGCGATTTACTGAATTACCATTGGACTGCATCTGCTTTTCCTGATATCCAATCGGAAAAGAATTGTTATGCCCACATGGATAAAGTGGTATTCGTATCTCAACGGGCAATGCAGAATTTCTTTGAGAAGTTTCAAATATCTGTTCCATCAGTCTGCATTTACAATATTGTGGATATAAATCATATTCAGCTTTTAGCAGCAGATGAGAAAGTAGAACATTCTTGTTTTACTGTGACTTCTATAGGTACATTAAATTCCGTAAAAGCTTTTGATTGTATAATTCGTATAGCGAAACGCTTTAAGGAAGAAAGTTATCACATTCGCTTTCAGATAATAGGAGAAGGAGGAGAAGAAAAACCGTTGAAAAAGCAAAGTTGTGAGTTGGGAGTGCAAGATGCCGTTTTCTTTTTGGGCTTTATGAATAATCCATATCCTTATTTGAAAGAATCGGATATATATGTCAGTACTTCCCGGTCTGAAGGTTTTTCATTGGTTATTTGCGAAGCGATGTGTCTGGGTATTCCTGTAGTAGCCACTCCTACGGCTGGTGCTATTGAGCTGTTGGATGGGGGTGAGTACGGTGTATTGGTCGGTCATGACGATGACTCTATATACCAAGGAATAAAGAAACTGATAAATGATAAGCAATTGAGACAACTGTATGCAGAGAAAGCCGCTTTGCGCTCTGATATTTTTAATGCGGAAGAAGTGATGCGAAAAGTTTATGAATTGTTTAATTGATAATTATAAATTTTAATTCTTGCATTATGGATATTTTATGCACCATAGATAATAATTATGTTCAGCAGTGTTGTTGTACATTGGTGTCTTTTTTTAATAACAATAATGGGCAGGAACATACAGTCCATTTGTTCTCAGAAAAGATGACTCTCGAAAATCAAAATATTATAAGGAGTTTGGTTGAATCTTACCAAGGCGTATTTTATTATTATCAAGTAGATTCCGCAGAATTCGGTTCATGTTCCATGAAAAACATGGGATATTATACAATGGCAATTTATCATCGATTACTCATGGCTAGATTGCTGCCTGATAATTTGGATAGAGTTTTATACTTGGATTGTGACTTGGTTGTAGACGGCTCTTTGGAGGAATTTTGGCATACGCCATTAGAAGGTTATGCTTTAGCAGCTGTGGATGAATTAAATAGTTGTGCTCCCGATGTTTTTGAGAGATTGGGATACGATGTTAAATTTGGCTATTTTAATGCCGGAGTTTTGTTGGTAAATTTGAAATATTGGCGGGATAATAATCTGACTGATGCTTTCTTGGAATATATGTCTTTGCATTCTGACAAATTGAAGACGCATGACCAAGATGTATTGAATGCTTTGCTACATGATAAATGCAAGCATGTTTCCCGGAAGTGGAATACGGAAGAGGCTTTTTATCATTACTACGTCATTAAAAAGTGGCGGAAAATAAATGCAAAGGAAATGAAAGAGGTTCTTTTCAATCCGGTGATTATACATTATTCATGGAAACCGAAACCCTGGGAAAAATCTTGCCGACATCCTTTGCGATTAAAGTATTTTTTCTATTTAAATAAAATTACTCTTTTCCCGACTTATAAACCTTCTCTGTCTGAAAGGCTACTGGCTCACTATGATGAGTTCTATTTTAAGTTGCTACTTAGGTTGGGAGTTAAAGGGCACAGATTTTATAAATTGGCATAAGTTAAGATGATGAATAAGGAATATGCAATTGTTTCTATTGTGATTCCATGTTATAATCAGGCTGTGTTTTTACCTGAAACATTGGATTCTGTGTTGTCGCAAACGTACAAACATTGGGAGGCTATAATAGTAAATGATGGTTCGCCGGATGATACGGAAAGTGTTGCTCGGAAATATATGGCTATGGATTCCCGAATTCATTATGTATATCAGGAAAATGCGGGCTTGTCGGCAGCCAGAAACAAGGGAATTGAACAAGCTCAGGGAGAATTTATCTTGCCTTTGGATTCTGATGATATCATAAAACCTGAATATCTTGAAGAAGCGATGAAGGCTTTCAAAGAAAGCCCACAATTGAAAGTTGTTTATTGTCTGGGTGTTATGTTCGGAAAAATAAATGAACTGTGGGATTTAAGGTATAGGGGATACCGGAATCTTCTTGTAAGGAATGCTTTTTTTTGCTCATCAATTTTCAGGAAAAGTGATTGGCGGAGGATTGGCGGTTACGATGAAAACATGCGAAAGGGATATGAAGACTGGGAGTTTTTTATTCGTCTTTTGGATGAACATAGTCTGGTATATCAAATACCACACCTTTTGTTTTACTATCGTACCAAAGAAAATTCGATGACAATTTTAGCTTCGCGGAAAGAGACGGCTGTTCAAATAGAGTCTTATATGTATGCGAAGCATGAAAAATTGTATACACAATATTATGGAGGAATACTGACTGCTTTACGCGATTTGACTTGGTTCAAGGAGCGTCGGGAGCGGAGTAAGAATAAATGGTATAAGAGACTTTATCATAAATTTATTAAGTGACTCTGTTATTTGGATTAAAGATGAATTAATGAAGGAAATATTGTTTATTATTGGAAGTTTGCGTGGTGGAGGAGCAGAAAAGGCACTTGTAGAGTTGCTTGCGCATTTTGACTATACACGATTTGATGTAACTTTGTGTGTCGTCTTTTATGGGGGTGTTTATATGGAACAGATTCCTGCATCTGTTAAAGTAATATACTTATTTGAGGAAAAAAGTGGATATTGGAGGGAGTCGTTGCAAAGAAAAGCTTTCCGGTATTATACAAAGTATAATTCTACTTGGCTGATGCGTCAAATTATTTTGTATAAAACAAAGTGGAGGAAGTTTGATACAATTGTTTCATATTTGGAAGGAATACCTTTAGTGTTAAATAATCTGATACGTGGGCAGGCTAAGAAAAATATATCATGGATTCATTGTGATTTATATAATTATCATTGGACTAACGATGTGTTCTTTCTTCCGGGATATGAAGCTACTTGCTATGCCAATATGGATGAATTGGTTTTTGTTTCTAAAAATTCGTTGGAATCTTTTAATAAGCTATATAATATTTCTATTCCTAAACATTGTATTTATAATATTATAGATGTAGGTAAAATAAATGAGATTGCAGCCAAGAAGGAAATACCGCACCAGAATTTTACGATTATTGCAGTTGGTACTTTAAATAAGGTGAAAAGTTTTGATAGATTGATTCGGTTAGCGAGGAGATTCAAAGACGATGGTTATAATCTGACTTTCCAGATATTGGGTACTGGACCTGATATGGATAAACTTCTGGAATTGTGTAATACTCTTGGAGTGAGTGATTGTGTCACTTTTCTTGGGTTCAAGTCTCCATCTTATTCTTATATAGCTGCAGCAGATGTATTAGTCAGTACTTCTCTTTCAGAAGGTTTACCTTTTGTTATTTGTGAAGCTTTAGCTTTAGGTATACCTGTAGTAGCTACAAAAACAGCAGGTTCTATTGAATTGTTGGACAATGGACGGTATGGAATGTTGACGGAGCAGAATGATGAATCTATTTATGAAAATTTGAAGGAGGTGATTGACAATCAATCGTTGCGTGATGAGCTTAAACTTAAATCCAAAGAAAGAGCCTTGGGATTTGATGTGAGACAGACTATGGAGAGAATATATGAATTGATTGAATAATAAGTCGGAATATGATATAAAAATTGGGGAAAGAATATCAGCTAATTTCTAAGTTTTGGTCGGTAGGAGTACATGTTTGATTTTTTAATATTGCTGTTAATATAAAATTTATGATACCTTTAAATCCTTTAGTTTCAGTTATAATTCCTGCTTATAATGTTGAACGTTATATAGTGCAATGTATTCGTAGTGTATTAGAACAGACCTATGAAAATAAAGAAATAATAGTGGTAGATGATGGAAGTACGGATAATACATTGGAGATTATTCATAAGCATTTTCGCGATTATGTGACTGTAATTGTTCAAGAAAATCAAGGGCCTGCATGGGCGCGCAAGAATGGATTGGATATTGCGAAAGGTAAATATGTGCAATATTTAGATGGTGATGATACATTGTTGCACAACGCATTGGCTGAATTGGTTGAATGTGCGGAAAACTCACAGGCCGATATAGTGGCTTCTTCTTTTTATTTTTGTCGTCCGCAGGTTGAAAAAGAGCAATCTGTCAATTTGTCTTTCAATGAACTTGATGGTATATCTTACTTCGGGGAAATATTGGATGGCAGGGGGTATTGGAGTTTATGGTCTCATTTTCAGAAACGAACGTTGTTTTATGATTGTGGAGTAGAAGTTATATCCGGGATTAATTTCGGTGAAGATGCTATTTGGATGACACAACTTTTATTTCGTAATCCTAAGGTGGTGGCACTACATAAGTTCACTCTTAATTATAACATTAATCCTTATTCGATATCCTATCGCCGGAATGTTGCGCGAAAGCGGCATGATGATTATAGGGCTTATCAAGTTTGGATGGAGGAATATGTAAAGAATAGTGGGTACTGGGAACTGTTTGAAGAGAAGTTTGCTGCTTTGCATGTAATTGCGGCACTAGTCAGTATCGAACGGAAAAGGTTTGAAAAAACATTCTCAGATGTGAAGAGAATTGCTTGTGCAGTAGATAAATACCCACAGTTGTCGGAGAAAATCTATGGGAAGCTGTTTAAACTAGTCCGTCTCTATAAAATATCTCCTATATTGGGGCTCTTGAAACTCAAATATTATATGATTAAAAGTTTTTTGTCTCACTGACAATAAGAGGTGTTGGTTATTGGTGTTTCGGTGTGAAAATCCAAATCAGCGCTGATTTTGTATCCTAAATACACGGCCGGGGATGTCTCGCCTGCCCTATTTTCCCATAGACAGCCTTTTTTTTGAAGCTTTGCAACCGCCGCACGTCTTTCTGAAACACTTTGTTTCCTTGCATGAAACAAAGTGTTTCCTTTATTGAAACTGGGTGTTTTGTTAAGTGAAACAATCAGTTTTACTATAGTAAACATATAGTTTTACCTAACGAAACACTGGGTTTCAGCATGGAAAAACACTTTGTTTTAGCATGGAAAAACATTTTGTTTTAGCATGGAAAAACATTTTGTTCCATGTTGAGAACTAAATAGATAGCTTGTTTTGGAGGATATACACTGTTACTCTTGAACGCTGATATACATCCATGATATACGGGTGTGATAGATAGGTGTGACAGATAAGTATCTATCACACCCATCTGTCACACTGCAATCTACTAATTATCAATAGTATATCATGCAAAGTGTGATAGCATGATAGATGTTTTTCATTTTTAAACTCTATGTAAGAGAAGAAATATTGAGCAGATGCCTTGATGTCGTAATTGGATATCCCTTAAAGAATTTCCTATTCTTCAATACCTCGTGTTTTGGAAGAAAAGTTTATTCCTAGTTTTATAGAGTTTGCGAGGGTCTTTGATAAAAAAAAGCCATTATTCTGTTTGCTTTATAAAAAACATCCGCTCATTACATGGTTACTGCTACTTTTCCTTTATCTTTGCAAACTCTTAACTCACTTAATCACAAGCAATGAAGGAATTCATACAATTGATGCGGCGTTTTGTGTCGCCTTATAAAAGATTCATAGGTTGGGCTATATTGCTTAATATTTTATCTGCCGTATTCAATGTCTTTTCATTTACTTTATTGATACCTATTCTGAACATCCTTTTCAAAACGGAGGCGAATGAGGTGGTGTACCATTACATGGAATGGGGAAGTGCGGGCTTGAAAGATGTGGCCGTGAATAACTTCTACTATTATGTCACTCAGTTGATTGAAAATTACGGACCGGCTACGACCCTGCTGTTCATGGGGCTATTCCTGGCCTTTATGACTATGCTGAAGACCGGTTGCTATTTTGCTTCTTCGGCGGTGATGATTCCTTTGCGTACGGGAGTGGTGCGTGACATCCGCATCATGGTATATTCCAAGGTGCTGCGTTTGCCGTTGGGCTTTTTTTCGGAAGAGAGAAAAGGCGATATCATAGCCCGTATGAGTGGAGACGTGGGTGAGATTGAGAACTCCATCACAAGTTCGCTGGATATGTTGATGAAGAATCCGATTTTGATTATCCTTTATTTCGCGACATTGCTCATCACGAGTTGGCAATTGACATTGTTCACTATTTTGGTACTTCCGGGCATGGGATGGCTGATGGGAAAGGTTGGAAAGAAACTGAAACGTCAGTCGTTGTATGCGCAAAGTAAGTGGAGTGATACCATGTCTCAGTTGGAAGAGACTTTGGGCGGGTTGCGTATTATCAAGGCATTCATTGCGGAAGATAAAATGATTAACCGTTTCGTGAAGTGTAGCAATGAAGTGCGGGACGCCAATAATAGGGTGGCTATGCGCCAGGCGTTGGCACATCCCATGAGTGAGTTCCTGGGGACGTTGCTCATTGTGTTGGTGCTGTGGTTTGGAGGTATGCTGATTTTGGGTGAGAATTCTTCGATTGAAGCTCCGACATTCATATTCTATATGGTTATCTTGTATAGTATCATCAATCCTCTGAAAGATTTTGCAAAGGCTGGATATAACATTCCGAAAGGTCTGGCTTCCATGGAGCGTGTGGACAAGATTTTAAAGGCTGAGAATCCGATTAAGGAGTCTGCCCATCCTGTGCCTTTGAAGATTATGAACGATAAGATTGAATTCAAAGATATTTCTTTCAGTTACGGTACGCGCGAGGTGCTCCATCATGTCAACCTGACGGTGCCGAAGGGAAAGACGATAGCGCTGGTGGGACAATCCGGCTCAGGAAAGTCGACGTTGGTAGACTTGTTGCCGCGTTATCACGATGTACAGCAGGGTGCCATAATGATTGACGGCATCAACATTAAGGATGTAAAGGTGTCCGACTTGCGCGGCTTGATTGGAAATGTCAATCAGGAGGCTATCTTGTTTAATGATTCATTCTTCAATAACATAGCTTTCGGCGTGGAGAATGCCACTATGGAACAGGTGATTGAAGCGGCTAAGATTGCTAATGCGCACGATTTCATCATGGAGACGGAGCAGGGTTATGACACTACGATTGGTGACCGTGGAGGTAAGTTGTCCGGCGGCCAGCGTCAACGGGTCAGCATTGCACGGGCTATTTTGAAGAATCCGCCGATATTAATTCTGGATGAGGCTACGTCGGCGCTCGATACCGAATCGGAACGCCTGGTGCAGGAAGCCTTGGAACGTTTGATGAAAACGCGTACCACGATTGCCATTGCCCACCGCCTTTCTACTATCAAGAATGCGGATGAGATATGCGTGTTGTATGAAGGCAAGATTGTGGAGCGCGGCAGGCATGAGGAACTTCTGGAAAAGAATGGCTATTACAAGAGGCTGAATGATATGCAGTCGCTTGGCTGACGATAAGTATTAAGAGGGTTGAAATCCATCTGGCTTATTTCCGTCCGAAGTCGGCAGGTATTTCGCCCCATTGTTTAGTTTCCCATTTCAGGATAGGGGTGGTGTAGGTGTTTTCTCGTAGCCACTTCTCGGCACGTTCAATCAGTTGGAAGAGTGCCTCGGTTTTAGCATCACGTGGCAGTTTGGTTTTGCACTTTTTCTGTTTAACCCAATTGATGGCGTTCACGCTGTCGCTGTATATGGGCATATCAAATCCTTTTTGCTTCAACAAGGCAAGGCCGTGTACGATGGCTAGGAATTCACCGATGTTATTGGTGCCGTACATGGGGCCGAAATGAAAAACCTGTTGGCGGCTCGCTATGTGTACGCCTTGATATTCCATCGCTCCCGGATTTCCGCTGCAAGCGGCGTCTACCGCCAGGCTGTTTTCTATGACATTGGCGGGTAGGAGAGTGTCTGCATTGCTTTTCTTTTTGACGTTAGATGCCGAATTCTTGCCGATATAAGCGTAAGGAGAAGAGGCAAAAGCTTTTTCCGCCTCTTCGCGCGTATCGAAAGACTTGTATTTAGCGCCTTCGTATCCTTTAGTTTGCAGTTGACAAGCGATCCAGGTATCATAAATGCCTGGTGACAAGCCTGCCCATACGACGTAATATTTCTCTTTTTTCATAATTTGCGCCAAAGTTACGAATATATTTTTCAAAATCGAATAACTCTTTTGCCTTGTTCGGCCTTATTGTACGCCCATGTGCGTAATAGTTGATGTAATACCTGCTTTTCTCATCATATTTGCTTGATATTCATGCCCCTCCCTAGTTAGATATAAGAACAGGACAATTGGCGGAAAAGGTGATGTAAAACATAAATGTTACACAGCCTATATATTTTGTAACATCAATGAAAGTCATGTAACATTTGCATGTAACACAGGTAACATTATAGTAAAATATTATAGGTATAATCTAGTACATTTGTGTTGAAAAGGTGTTTAACTAACAATTTAATAATAGTTTAACCATTTATCTAATAACAGTGAATATGAAAACTTAATAAAAAACCGTCCTTTCCAATACCTTACTTAAATAGGAACTAAAGAAATAATTATCCATAAAACTAATTTCATTATGAAATGCACAAATTCTTTTTTTAAGCCTCTCGGGCTTGTCTTTCTGCTGTGGTTGTTACCGTTTTGCGGTTATGCACAGAATATTACTGTGAAAGGAACAGTGAAAGATGTATTGGATCCCGTCATAGGAGCCAGTGTTATACAGAAAGGTACAAGTAACGGGGTAGTTACCGACTTGAATGGTAATTTTATAATTAGTGTTCCCGCTAACGGCACTCTCGTCGTTTCGTTTATCGGCTACAAGAAACAAGAGGTTCCCGTCGCCGGAAAAAAGCAGATTGATGTGACTCTGAAAGAAGATACTGAAATGCTGGATGAGGTAGTGGTTGTGGGATACGGGCAGATGAAGCGTTCGGACTTGACGGGGTCGGTGGTTTCGGTAAACGATCAGGCCATTAAGAAATCGGTACCGACTTCTATCGATCAAGTGCTGCAAGGACGTGCTGCCGGTGTGCAGATTCAGGCTAATTCGGGTACTCCGGGTGCCAGCTCTTCCATCCGTATCCGAGGAGTAAACTCCTTAAATGCCACCAATCAGCCTATCTTTGTAATTGATGGTGTAATCGTAGATGCTACTTCGGATGATGATACCAGCAATCCGTTAGCTAGCATCAACCCTTCGGATATCGTCTCCATGGACGTGCTGAAAGATGCTTCGGCCACAGCTATTTATGGTGCCCGCGCTTCCAACGGTGTCATTATGATTACCACCAGACGAGGAAAGTCGGGCGAAGCAACCATTACTTACGACGGCTATATCGGTTGGCAGAGCATGCCCAAGAAGCTGGAAGTGATGAACCTGCGCGAATATGCACGCCACCACAATGTGCGTGCCGATGCAAACTTATTGTCTCATAGCAACCAGTTCGTCAATCCGGATGTTTTGGGGGAAGGAACCGACTGGCAGGATGTGTTGTTCCGTAATGCACTGATGACGAGCCATAACCTTTCATTTACCGGTGGCAGTGACAGGGTGACTTACGCTTTCAGTGGCGGTTATATGAATCAGGACGGTATCGCAGCAGGTTCCGGATTCAAACGTCTTTCATTGCGTGGCAACATCGACGCGCAAATCAAAAGTTGGCTAAAAGGAGGCATCAACTTCTCTCTGACAGACAGCAAGCAGAATGTGGGGGCGGACAATGATATCATTATGAATGCTTTACGTTCGCAGCCTAGTGTAGCGGTAACGGGTCCCGACGGCTCATTCGATGGACCGGATGACCAATGGATGCCTGAAAATCCGGTTGCTTTGGCTAGTATCCGCACCAATAATAATAAGAAAGAGAACTTTCGTTTCAGCACTTATCTGGAAGCTACCTTATTAAAAGGAATGACCTTGAAAACGGAACTTTCCACAGACTACAACCTGAACAAGTTCTATTATTATGAACCCAATTATCAGTTTGGCGTAAAAGTAAATGAAACCCGTACTGGCAAATGGACTAAAACCGATACAAAATACTGGAGCTGGAGAAACATCCTGACTTACAACCGCATCTTCGCTGAAAAACACAATGTGAATATCATGTTGGGACAGGAGATGAGTCAAAGCCATTGGGAAACGCAAGTGAGCAATGCTACCGGTTACTTGTCTAATTCAGCGCAAGATCCTAGTGCCGGTAACGTCAGCCTTTCAAGCGGAACAGGTATGCAGAACGACAATTCCATTCTTTCTTACTTCGGTCGTGCGTTCTATTCTTATGATGACCGTTATCTGTTGACGGCCACCCTTCGTCGCGATGGCTCTTCCAAGTTTGCCGACGGTAACCGCTGGGGTTGGTTCCCCTCCGCCGCTTTGGCATGGAAGATAAGCAATGAATCGTTCCTGAAAGACAATCCGGTCATCAACAACCTGAAACTTCGCTTCGGTTGGGGTGCTACCGGTAACCAAAACGTACAGGACTGGGCTTACATCGCTCTGCTGGCCACTAAACCCACTCCGTGGGGCAACGGCGTATTGAATAGCAACACTGCCAATCCGGACTTGAAATGGGAAAGCACCTATTCCACCAACCTTGGTTTGGATATCAATCTCTTTGACAACCGCATAGAGTTCATTGCCGATATTTATTATAAGAAAACCAAAGACATGTTGCTCCAAATTTCTTTGCCCGGTTTCATGGGATCGGCCGGACAAGGTGCCGCAAATAATCCTTGGGCAAACATCGGTTCTTTGGAAAACAAGGGTATCGAATTGACTTTGAACACCGTGAACATTGATACTAAGGGCTTCCAATGGAGAAGTAACTTCGTTTTCTCGCTCAACCGCAACAAGATTCTCGAAATGGATACGGAAACCGGACACCTGCCCTACAATCTCCGTATCGGTGATGATGATATGACCGTGACCAATTCTATGGTAGGTCATCCCATCGGACAGTTCTGGGGATATAAAGTTATCGGACGCTTCGAAGAACCCACCGATTTCTATTATAAAGATGCCAATGGCGTGTTGAAAGAAGTTCCTCGTCCCGAAGGCATGAAGATAGCTGAAGGTGAAGCCTGGCTGGGTGACTATATTTTTGCCAACCTCAACGGTGACGACGTGATAGACAATAATGACCAGACGGTCATCGGTAATCCTGAACCGAAATTCACTTACGGCATCGGTAATACTTTCTCATGGAAAGGATTTGACCTTACTGTGTTCCTGACCGGCTCCTACGGCAACGATGTACTGAACTACAATCGCCGTTTCCTCGAAGTGAGCGGTGATAACGGTAACTTGCTGAAGTCCATGGGATATGCCACGGTAGAGAAAATTGACCCGGACGGCCCGGATGATTACCGCAACTATCACGTAACAGGAGGAGCCCCTCTTTGTCCGCGTCTCTACACCCGTAGCGCGAAATATAAAAACTGGCGCGTAAGCGATCGCTACATTGAAGACGGTTCTTACCTGCGTATCCAGAATATCTCCTTGGGCTATACGCTTCCCAAGAAGTGGTTGCAGAAAACCCCGTTGCAGAACGTAAAGGTTTACGCCAATTTGCAGAATGTTTATACGTGGACCAAGTACAAAGGATATGACCCGGAAGTGGGTAACCTCTGGGGAAATACATTGTACAACGGCATTGACTACGGTCGCTACCCGTCACCACGCATCTACACGTTTGGTCTGAATGTATCCTTCTAACTCAATTAAAAGAAAATGATAATGAAAACTAAATATTTACTATTAGCCGTTTTGGCAGGAAGTGTATCACTGACGAGTTGTGAAGATTTCCTCGACCAAAAGAACACGCATGACCTGAATCAGGGAACGTTCTTCGATTCTGATGCTGCCGTACGCGCTGCAACAGCCCCACTGTATAACTATGTGTGGAACGAATTTAACGATAAATTCTATTATGGTATGGGTGACGGACGTGCCAATAACATTACCGCTCCCTATTCCCCCTACATCTACCCGTACACCAATTTTGCGGAAACGGCGTTGAGCGACGGCTTGTCGTCGGCTTGGAACTCGCTATATTCCGTAGTGGCACAGGCCAACAACACTATCAATAACATCCTTGATTTCTCTACGTCGGGAGTTACGGAAAGCGGAAAGACCACAGGTTTGGCGGAAGCTCGTTTCATGCGGGGTACCGCCTATTGGTACATCGCTTCCTTATGGGGTGACGGCATTATCTACACCAACACCTCCGCCATGGTGAACAACTACGTGATTCCCGCCAATCCGGGGGTAGACATGATGGAGTTTGCTATCCGCGACCTGGAGTATGCAGCCAAATATTTGCCCAAGGTACAGCCTAATTTGGGTCGGGTGACCTGTTATAGCGCCTATGGTATGCTGTCACGTCTCTACCTCTCCATGGCAGGCCTGACTACCGAAGGTGCTTATAATGGAAGTAATGCCGCTACCGACTTCAACCGTGGCACACGCAATCCTTATTATCTGGATTTAGCGAAGAAAGCCGCCATGAAAGTGGTAAACGAAGCTGGTATGGAATTGACCGCCAACTACGGCGACTTGTTTAACGCAGCCAGCATCAACAACAATCCCGAAAGTCTCTTCCAACTGCAATGGTTACAAGGTACCGCCGACGCAGTGGGCGGATGTGCCAACACTATGATACGCTTCATCGCTTGGAGTACTATGGTAGCCGATACCGATGCATGGGGCGGAGCCACTTATTGCTCCTGGAACTTGTGGAATGAGTTTAAAAACTATAAAGATGGAACATTGGGGCAGACACTGGACGATCCCGTCCGCCGTCATTATTCGGTAGCTTCTTACGGTGAAGAATATCCCGACATGAATAAAAAGAACGGAGGCTATACTTATGGTGTTACCGAAAATCCGGGTAGTGAAGGTGCCAACGTCAAAAAGTACGTTATCGGTACTAACGCTGACAACGGTATCAGTTTTAAAGGAAGCGCCGGTATCAACACCTATATTATGCGTTTGGCCGAAGTCTACCTGAACTATACGGAAGCCGCGCTTGGCAACAACGTCTCTACTGACGATACGAAATATTTCAACTTGGTGCGTACACGTGCAGGTATGCCCTCAAAAACGACTGTCACCTATGAAGACTTGCGTCATGAGTTTCGTGTAGAATTTGCGTTCGAAGGTCTTTATTGGTATAACTTGCTACGCCGTTCCTACTATCGGCAGGATGAAGTGATTGCCTACGTCAATGACCAAGACCGCAACGCTGGTTACTCTTATGATAAGGAAGAAGGATTTTACGAAATCAGTGAAAACTACGAAAGACCGGGCAAGGGGGTGGCGATAGCTACCGCAAGAAACTTCAAACTGCCTGTATCGGATACTGACCAAAGCAAGAATCCGTATCTGAAGCCGGACGGCAACGGTAATCTGAAGACCGTTCCCTACGAATTCGGTGAAAAAGAAGTTTCCGCAGACGAATTGTTCAACTAATTAAGAGAAGAATTATGAAAAACTTGAAATACATAGCAATGTCGTGTCTCGCATTACTCGCAGTGAGTTTCACCGCCTGCAACGAAGACGACAAATACTTTGAAAGTGATGCACAGAACAGTGCCATCGCCATCAAGAAGGTTTATCTGGAAGATGTGGAATCTTCCGTACCCGACCGGGAAGTAGAATTCGCACGCTTGGAACAGACCATCCGTATCGAAGGCAGCGGACTCTTTGGCACAAGAAAAGTCTTTATCAACGGCTACGACACTTACTTCAACCGTGCCTTGGTGAACGACAATAACTTGATTGTGCAAATTGACAAAAACACACCTGTGGTGGAAGCCGAAGGAGAGGTACGCAATACTATCCGCCTTGTGAAAGATGGTTCGGAAACCACTTTCCAATTCACTATCCGTGCATCATCTCCCTCCATCAGCCATATCAGTTGTACGCTTCCTGCGCCCGGTGAAAAGGTCATTGTGTACGGAAGCAATCTGCATGAAACCACCAAAGTGACGCTGCCCGGCAACGTAGTGGTGACGGAAGGCATTGAAAACGATCCTACCGCAGGCGAATGGTTCTCATTCACCATGCCCGGAAACGTAACGGAATGGGGCTCTATTTACTCTGAAGGTGCCAATGGAACAGCTGCTTCTCCGGCTTACTTCAACGACAGCCGCTGCTATATCATCGACTTTGACAGCAAAGGTAGTTTAGGCGAGTGGAGTGCCACATACAGTTCTGCAGATCTTACTGACGACCCGCTGAATTGCGGTCATGGCAAAGTGGCAATGTTGATTCCCCAAAGTCGTTTGGACGAAGGTGGCGTTACCCCCGGGGCAAATACCTTGATGTGGGCAACTGCCGGTAATGATGACCCGCTGGACGATTGGACCCGTATGACGGAATTCATTCCCGGCTCCACTGACGCAAGCCATATAGCCGTACAGTTTGATGTTTATGTACCGGAACCTTGGAGTGGGACAGGGCAGATGGAAATCAGTTTCCAGAACAATCTTTCAAACTATGGATATGGTTCTACGGAAACTACTTTCACCACTAATATCGAATATCCCACCGCAACGGTATGGGTGCCTTGGTTGGTAGATGGCAAGAATGTGCCATACACCACCGGTGGACGTTGGGTTACGATTACCATTCCGCTTACAAAAATCGGTAAATACAGTGATGAGGGCGGTAGCCATACGTTCCAAGAGGTTATTGACGACCGTAACGGCGGCAGCTATCGTAACTTCTGCTTCCTTTTCGTCAACAAAGACTTGGTCTATAGCGACGCACTGACATTCGAGGCTAAAGCTACTGATTTGAAGATTTACGTAGACAATTTCCGGATTGTATCCAACGAAAAGATTAAAATATCCGATTATCCGGAAGATGAGGACGAATAAGTATCAACCTATAAATTGAACAATTATGAAACTCAATAAAATAATTCTTCCCGCAATGGCCTTGGCATTTACTTTGGGCAGTTGCGAGGACAACAAAATGGAATGGGGTAAACCTGAAGGTTACGGTGACATAAACCTTTCCGACATTCCCCTTAACTTGCAAGAGAAAATCGCAAACTACGATGTAATCAAAGCTTATGCCGCTCAATACCTTCCGGAACAAACCATTGGTTTGGGGGTGGGGGCCGACCTCTATCTGGAAGATGAAGCTAATCGCCAAGTGGCAAATGATAACTTCCAAATGTTCACCACCGGCAACGCTATGAAACATGAATCGGTAGTAAACAACAAAGGCGAATTGGATTTTACAAAGATTGATGCTTTCTTTGCCGCTATCCCTGCCGATATGCCGGTGTACGGGCACAACTTCTTGTGGCACACTCAGCAACGGCAGCAATATCTGAAATCGCTGATTGCACCGGAAGTGAAAGTTGAAGTGGACGATGAAGATGTCTGCGAAAACATTGTGAATAACTATGGCTTTGAAGACGGATGGTCGGGCTGGCAAGGAGATTGGTGCGACTATACATACGAAATTGAAAGTCCCGGACGTGACAGTGAGAAAGCATTGCATATCACTACCGGAAATCCGGCAAACATGTGGGATGCCCAACTCTTCTGGGGAGTGGACGGTCTTGAGGAAGGCGTGACTTATGCCTATGCGTTTTGGGTGAAATCAGATTGTAACCTTGAACTGCAATTTATAGGTTCTCAATCGTCCGGAAGTTATTCCGGTTTTTATAAAGACAAATTTAATGCGCCTTCCGACTGGCTATACTGCACCGGAGAATTCATTTATGAT